>Ga0208323_1000052_pt1 | contig 83745 bp, 70 predicted proteins | sample June2015DPH_10_1_2_FD_184703 | JGI IMG/M metagenome (GOLD analysis project Ga0208323, IMG submission 184703) | Peatland microbial communities from SPRUCE experiment site at the Marcell Experimental Forest, Minnesota, USA - June2015DPH_10_100... | ecosystem: Environmental > Terrestrial > Soil >... | reverse complement strand
GAGGCTGCGGTTTCGCCTTGCATGCGCCTGCCGATGAAGCACGTTGCCTGCGCGAGCTGCCTGACAAAGGGGATCTATGACTCCATGTAGCGCGCCAACTTCTTCGCCAAATGCATTCCAACCCAGACGCCCCTCGCTGCTCGACGCTTTGGGCGAGTTCCGAGTTCCGCTTGAGGCCACCATTTATTGGCTCAGCGCACTCGCCCATCCTTGGCCACACGTACAGCCGCTCAACAGCAAAGTCGTCATGCTTATTCCGGGGTTCATGGCTGGCGACGTGACGCTTGCGCCATTGGCGAATTTTTGCCGATGGCTTGGCCATCGCGCGGTCTATGCGGGAATCTGGTCGAACTCCGAGTGCCCGCGCGAAACGATGCGAAAATTGAACTCGCGGCTCGCTCTCGCCCATGAGAAATTCGAGAAACCGATCGTTGTGATCGGCCAGAGCCTCGGCGGCGTTTACGCGCGCGAGATTGCCCGCGAGCAGCCCGAAATGGTCGAGCGGGTGATCTCGCTTGGATCGCCCATCAGGCAACCGCGCAGCGCGGCCAACCTTGCCGTGCAGGCTGTTGCGCGATCGATGGCTGCACTTCGCGGCAAGGCTGACGGATGCCTCAGTGAGTCGTGCCAGTGCGGACTCATGCTGAGCGACGAATCGCCCGCGCACGTTCCGGCCACGCACGTGTACTCCCGCACCGACGGTGTCGTGCACTGGGAGAGCTGTGTCGATTTGAGCGGCGCGCCGACGGTGGAAAACGTCGAAGTGATGGGCAGTCACGTCGGGATGGGATTGAACGCCGATGTGTACCGCGTGATCGCTGATCGGCTGGCGATGCCGCATAGATCGCAGCTCCACTTGGCGGATTCACACGCCGCGGCCGCGCACAGTTGAATCCGGCGCGCGTCTCACGCGCGTCCGTAAACCGCAATAATCGCGCCCGGCGTCACGCGGCAATCGTTCGAGCACAGATAAGCGATCGCATCCTGGGCGAAGGCGTCGCGCCTTGACTGTTGACTATTTGAAATTCGCGTTTGCGAAATCCCAGTTGGCCAGTTCCCACCACGCCTCGACGTACTTGGGACGCGCGTTGCGATAGTCAATGTAGTACGCATGCTCCCAAACGTCGCAGGTGATTATCGGGGTCTGACCTTCGCGTATCGGGCATCCCGCGTCATGGGTCGCGATGACTTGCAGCGAGCCGTCCTTCGCGCGCACCAGCCACGCCCATCCGCTGCCGAAGTGACCAGCGGCAACCTCGCTGAATTTTTTCTTGAACGCATCGAAATTGCCGAAGCCTTTTTTGATCGCATCGGCGACCGGACCTCCGGGTTCGCCGCCGCCCTTCGGACTCAAGGATTTCCAGTAGAAGGAATGATTCCAATGCTGCCCCGCGCTGTTGAAGAGCGGCCCCGGTTCCGCCGTCTTCACAATCTCTTCGAGCGAAGCGCTCGCGAATTTGGTGCCCACCACCAGTTCGTTGAGCTTGGTGACGTAGGCCTTGTGATGCTTGCCGTGATGATACTCGAGCGTCTCGGCGGAGATATGGGGTTTCAGCGCGTCCATACTGTATGGGAGATTTGGAAGTTCAAAAGCCATGGCGAAATATCCTTTCGGGCGGAGACGCCAAATGCGATACGGCGCCCGGTTGTGGGTAAAGATCGACCGTAAAATCCTACGCCCGATTCGGAGTTGAGGATACACTACCGAATTTCGGTCCCGCTTCGTCCCGGCTAGTCCGGCCTAGTCCACCTCACAATTTCAAAACCGCCCATCACCTAATTTCGAGTTCAGCCGAAGTTTCTCGCTAAAAAGAAAGCATAAGCAGCGCCAACCGCGGCTGCTTCATTTCTTCTTCGCTGCCTCGGCAAGAAAAGCCACCAAGTCGTCGATCTTATTCTTAAGCTGAGGCTGCGCACGCATGTTATGCGTCGTGCGCTTGGGTTTGTATCCGGGCGGATACTTGAGATACAGAATGCGATCGGCAACCAACTCGCGCGATGAACCCGCGATCGCCGGTCCCTTGCTGCCGGCCAGGTTGGGATCGCGGTTATGGCAAACCATGCAGGTGGTCACGTACGCGATTCGCCCCCTCTCTGCCGGCGTCAACGGCTTTGACGGACCGCACGCCGACAGTGCTATCGCAAATATCGCCGCGCACGCGCCGAGCCACGATTGCCGTCGCGCACGCGCCGCCGTTCCTGACCTGATGGGTTGGCCGAAGACTGTTTGCACGTGGGCTAGAGTTCGCGGCGGCCGCTGAGCGCACTGGTCAGAGTCGCGGAGTCGCTGTATTCGAGGTCGCCGCCGGCTGGCAGTCCGCGCGCCAGCCGCGTCGTCCTCACGCCGAGCGGTTTCAGCGCGCGCGCGATGTAAAGCGCGGTCGCCTCGCCCTCGACGGTCGCATTGGTCGCGATTATCACCTCGCGAACGACCGCGGGCGGGCTCACGCGGGCAATCAGTTCTTTCATCTTGATGTCGTCGGGGCCGATGCCGTCCAACGGTGCGAGCGCGCCATTGAGCACGTGATACACGCCTCCAAAACTGCGGGCTCGCTCGATAGCCATTAAGTCCGCCGGCCCTTCCACTACGCAAATCACCTCCCGTTCGCGTCCCTCGTCGTCGCAAATCTGACAGCGTGGATGGTCCGACAGCCCGAAGCATCCCGAGCACAGACCGACACGCTCTTTCATTTCGAGCAGCGCTTCGGCCAGCGCGATCACCTGGTCGCGCGGCCGATTGAGCAGATTGAACACCAGCCGCGACGCTGTCTTCTCGCCGATCCCGGGCAGCCGCGACAGTTCTTTGACAAGCCGCGTCATCGCAGGCGGCAGGCCGTCCTGGCGCTTCAGGTTTTCCGGCATCCCGCGCTCCGTCATTCGGTGCCGAAGCCGGGGATCTGCAGACCCTGGAGCGGACCGAGCTTGCCCATCTCGTCGGCGAGCATCCTCTGCGCGCGCGCCATCCCGTCGTTAACGGCGACCAGGATCAGATCTTCGAGCATCGACTTGTCGTTGGCCGCGACGATCGCGGCATCGATTTCTATTTTGCGCAGGCGCAGCGAGCCGTCAACGACCACGCGCACCATCCCGCCGCCCGATTGAGCCTCAACGGTTCTGGCTGACGCCGTTTCCTGCATCTCCTTCATTCGCAACTGCAGCGCTTGCGCCTGCTGCATCAATGCCGACAAGTCTATTTCTGCCATTCTGATTGCTCCTTGCCGCGTGCTCCCCTGCGCGGCGTACTACCTTGATTCCGGGTCGCCGCCTTCCCTCGCCGAAGCCGGCGCGAGATTCGGTATCCTGAGTTCCACCAGCCGCGCGTCCAGCGTATCAAACACTCTTCGCACCGCGGGATCCGCAAGCACCGCTTGCCGTTCCTCGGGTGTCGCTGCGCGCCGCGCAGCATCCATCGCCGGCGGCGTCGGCGCGATTTCTCCGGTTGGTTCAACAGGCTTCGATGCCGCCGTCTCTTTTTGCGCGTTCTTCGTCGCAATCGGATTATTTGTATCCGCCGCCGCTGCAGACGGCAATTCTCGCGTCAGGCCGTTGCCGCCGAGCGGGATCGTAGCGCGGCCGGCAGCAGCAAGCTTCGCCACCCCGTTGGTCGAAAGCTCGACTCGAATCGCGCGGCCAAGATGCTCGCTCGCAAGCTCCGCAATCACCGTCTTGTTGTCGTTCAGATAGCGGACGTAAATGTCGTTTCGCGCCGTGACCGTCAGCAGATCGCCGTCGAGCACAAGTCCCGCGCCCTGCTCCATGAAACCGGCCAGCGCAGCGCGTCGGCCCCGGATGAAATCGCGCAGCTCGGGAAGTTCACGCGGGCTGTTGTCTTGAACCTCGTGGCGAAGCGGCGCATCGGCCTTGACTTCGCCCTCGACGCGCAGCCGCCGCGCACCACTGGATTGTTCCTTCGATGCGGCCTCCGGCTTCGCCGCGCCCCGGCTGCTCGAGCCGCCGCCGGACGGCGCGGGTGGAGTCCCCGAGGCCGGCGGCGCCGCAGTCTTGTCCGAGCCGATCGCACGCAGCAACTCGTCGGCGTCGATCACCGCCGCCAGCGACGCCATCCGTACCACCGCCATTTCGAGCAGCAGGTCGGGATACGGCGAGCGAAGAATCTGTTCCTGCGAATCGGCCATCAGACGAAACAGCCGCATGAGGTCGCGCGAGCTCGCGCCCGCGGCCAGCCGCTTGAGCTCCGTCACTTCGTGATCGGGAATATCGTCGAGCGGGCTGTCCGCGTCGCTTGCGGGAAGTTTCGCGACCGCGAGATTTCTGAACGTCTCGAGCAGATCGCGCCCCAGCGATTCAAGGTTTGCGCCGCGGCTCTTAAGCTCGCGCACGTGCGCGAGCGCTCCGGCCGCGTTCTTCTCCAAAATCGCGTCGGCCAGTTTCAAAACCGTAGTCCGGCTCGCGACGCCGAGCGACGATGCCACCTCGGCCTCCGTCACCTTGCCCGACGCCGTTGCCGTTGCCATCGCGGTCTCGAGCATCCGCTCCGCATCGCGCATGCTGCCGCCGGCCTCGCGCGCGAGCAGCCGCAGCGCGCTCTCCTCGACCTCGAGCCCTTCGCGCCGTGCGAGATCCTTCAGCCGCTCGAGAATCGTGGCGTACGGGATGCGCCGAAAGTCGTAGCGCTGCAGGCGCGACAGGATCGTCTCCGGCATCTTCTGCGGCTCGGTCGTCGCGAGGATAAACTTGACGTGCGGCGGCGGCTCCTCGAGCGTCTTCAGCAGCGCGTTGAAGGCCGAATCGGTCAGCTGATGCGCCTCGTCGATAATGTAAATCTTGAAGCGGTCGCGCGCCGGGCGGTAGCTCAAGTTTTCGATTATCGCGCGCGCGTCCTCGATCTTGCGGTATGTAGCGCCGTCGATCTCACTGACGTCGAGCGAGCGGCCGCCGCGAATCTCCACGCACGCCGCACATTCGCCGCACGGCTCCGCGGTCGGACCCTTCTCGCAATTGAGGCATCGCGCGAGAATTCGTGCCGCCGTGGTCTTGCCGACGCCGCGAATCCCGGTGAATAGAAACGCGTGCGCTATTCGGCCCCGCTTCAGCGCTTCGCTGAGCGTGCGCGTCACGTGCTCCTGGCCCACCAGCTCCGAGAAGCGCTCCGGCCGCCATTTGCGCGCGAGTACGAGATGTGTCGTTAGGGATTCGGCCATCGCGAAATCTTTTCGCACTGGAACTGCCCGTCGAATGATAGCCAGGCACCCCTGCGGCACAGGGTGTCAGCCGGTACCGTTGCTTCCTTCCGGACCTGGCGGGGTTCGCGGCCTTCCCTTGCGCAGGACCCGGCTATCAGCGGCGGGCAGTTCCGATAAATTACTCCAAACGCGCGTTCCTTTTGCGCGCTTTATTAGAATATCACAGCGCCGTTCATGCAACTGCCAATGACGAAAATTTTTCGTGCCCCATGTAACTCGATTGTGCTGCAACCGACGCGAGTCTTCGAGCGTCGGAAGACGCCAGGGGTGATGGCGTGCGCGGCGCGCGGTTGCTATCACAATTGTCATGGGATCGCGCGCCGACAAGGTCGCTATTGGCCTCCTCCAGATGAGCTGTGCGCCCGAGCCGCGTCTCAATCTCGACAAGGCAATCGCCAAAATCGAGGAGGCCGCCCGGCGCGGCGCGCAAATCGTCTGCACCCAGGAGCTGTTCGGCGCGCACTACCCGTGTCAGACCGAGGACCCGAAATTTTTCGATCTCGCCGAACCGATTCCCGGACCCACCACCGAAGCGCTCGGCGCCGTGGCAAAGGCGCGGAAAATCATCATCGTCGCGTCGATCTTCGAGCGCCGCGCGGCGGGCCTCTATTACAACGCTGCCGCTGTTATCGATGAGGCCGGGAAAATCGTCGGCCGCTACCGCAAGATGCATATCCCCGACGATCCCCGCTATTACGAAAAATTCTACTTCACCCCCGGCGATCTCGATTTCGTCGCGCACCCCACCTCGCGTGGCCCGCTCGGCGTGCTCGTATGCTGGGATCAATGGTTCCCCGAGGCGGCCAGGCTCACCGCGATGGCTGGCGCGCAGATCCTGTTCTATCCGACCGCGATCGGATGGTGGCATGGCGAGCCGGAAACAGTCCGTCCCAAACAGCAAAACGCCTGGGAGACGATCCAGCGCAGCCACGCCATCGCCAACGGCGTCTTCGTCGCGGCCGTCAATCGCGTCGGCGTCGAGGGTGAACTCGAATTCTGGGGCGCTTCATTCGTCGCCGATCCATCGGGCGAGGTCATCGCGCGCGCAAGCACCACCGACGAGGAAACGCTGGTCGTCGAATGCGACCTGGCCAAGATCGAGGAAGTCCGCCGCAACTGGCCCTTCCTGCGCGATCGCCGAATCGACGCCTACGCGGACCTGACGCGCCGCTTTCGATCGTAACCGTGAATCCCATTTCACCTGAGCATCGCCGCCTGCTCGCGGCCTACCGGATGCCGCCCGAATGGGCGCCGCATCTCGCCTGTTACCTCGCATGGCCGCACAATCTCGACACCTGGCCCGGCAAGTTCGACGTTATCCCACCGATCTATGCGGATATGGTCGCGGCCATCGCGCAATTCGAGCCCGTCCGCCTGATGGTCAACAACGAAAATGAAACGCAGATCGATGAAGTGCGTGTGATGATTCGCGACGCGGCCCGCCGCCAGGGCAATAACGACGGCGCGGCGATTCGGGCTGTCGATATATTTTATCTGCCCACCAACGACGCATGGGCGCGCGACCACGGTCCCATTTTTGTCAACCGCCTCGCAACCGATTCGCCCGTCGGCCCAAATCAGATCGCGCTCGACTGGCGCTTCAACTCGTGGGGCCGGAAGTACGGCGCATTCGATCTCGACGACGTCGTCCCGCAAAAGCTAGGGCTCCGCTACGGCTTCGAAGTGATCGAACCGGGAATCGTGCTCGAAGGCGGCTCGATCGACGTCAACGGCGCCGGCGCCGTGCTCACCACCGAGTCATGCCTGCTCAACCCGAATCGAAATCCCGCGCTCAGCCGCGCCGACATCGAGGATTACCTCCGCACATATCTCGGCGTGACCAACGTGCTGTGGCTCGGCGACGGAATCGCCGGCGACGACACCGACGGCCACATCGACGACCTCGCGCGCTTCGTCGCCCCCGACACTATCGTCACTGTCCTCGAGGACGACCCCGCCGACGTGAACTACACGACGCTGCGCGACAACCTTAACCGCCTCCGCGCGATGCGCGATCAGGACGGCCGCCCCTTCAACATCGAAACTCTCCCGATGCCACCGGCCGTCATCTACGACGGCACGCGCCTGCCCGCCTCCTACGCGAACTTCTATATAGCCAACCGCGCAGTCCTGATGCCGACCTTCGAATCCCCGCGGGATTCCGTCGCGGCCGCGACGCTCTCCCGACTCTTCCCCGGCCGCCGCGTCGTCGCCGTCCCCTCGACGGACCTGGTCTGGGGCCTCGGCTCGGTTCATTGCCTGAGCCAGCAGCACCCCGTGCCGCATGCTTAGAGAATCGGGAAGAGGTCAGGGCTTGGCTGGTTCCGCGTTCGGGGATGAACTGTTCAGCCTGCCCCCGGCGGATTTGCTGTGCTACGCGAACAGCATGCACAAAGTCACGATACTGCACGCCTCACTCGAAAGCGGACTACTCGTGCTTTTGCCACGACCCCGGTGTCCAGTGAAAATTAATTTTGACGGAACGAAACTACCGATAGAGCATGGTCGTCCAAGAACCACAACCAGTTGTATGAATTGCTCGTTTTGCGTCGAAATCAATAGGTGAAAAAGACGGCTTGCGGCGCGCATCGCGGCTCTGTCGCCTGCGATTCAGGCAAGCCCGCTTGCCATCCGCGGTTTCAATGAAAAATTAAGAATCTTAATCTGAACTTGACAATCTTAATATTTAGGCGAATCTTACTCATCATGCGGCCAATAATTCTTAAATGCCCATCATGCGACGGAAATCTCACCGTCGCGCGCCTGCGATGCCCCGACTGCTCGATCTCGATCGATGGCGAATTCGCCCCGCCCGCCCTGCTCAAGCTCAGCGGTGCGCAGATTGATTTCGTCGAGGTCTTCGTCAAGAACCGCGGCGTAATCCGCGAAGTCGAGCGTGAACTCGGCGTCTCATACCCGACCGTGCGCGCGCGCCTCGACGAAGTCATCACCGCGCTCGGCTACTCCGCCAAGTCCGCTCCCGAGGCCGCGGCTTCCGGCGACGACGGCTCGCGGCGCCGCTCGGTCCTGGCCGATCTGAAGGGCGGCAAGCTCACGCCAGCGGAAGCACTCGCCGCGCTCAACGAGCCCGGCTCAAAAGACGACTGAACAGTCAATCAAGCAAAATCAACGGAGGAAATCCGCTATGGCCATCACGACGCTTGAAGGAGTTGAATCGATCCGCATCCTGCGCGCTGCCGGAAATCTGAAAATCTCCGGCGCAAACCGTTCTGCCGTCGAGATCGATACCAACACCGCGCCCGAGCTCGCTCGCGACGCGGGCGTCGCCGAAATGACGCTGCGCGGCAACGCCACCATCGCGGTCCCCGCCGGCGTCACCGTCGAAGTCGAAGATCTTGCCGGCGACCTGAACGTCTCCGATCTCGCCACCCCCTTCGCCGTCAAGCGCGTCCGCGGCAATCTCCACGCGCGCCGCATCGGCGCCATTTCCATTCGCGACACCGTCAGCGGCAACGTCTCCATCAAGGAAGCCGGTTCGGTTGAAGGCCTCAAAGTCCGCGGCGCGCTCTCGGTTGAATCCGCCCACGCGATCGCTTTCAGCCTGGTCGCCGGCGAATTCGATTGCCGCGCCATCGACGGCGAAGTGGCGATCGAAAAAATAGCCGGCGGCGCGCGGCTGCTTGGCCTGCACGGGCCGTTCATCGCCCGCATCGTCGGTGGACATCTCGAAATCGAAGATGGCGCCCACGTCGAGGCCGGCGTCGTCGGCGGCAAAGTGCGCGCCTCGAATCTGTCTGGCGCAATCCGGATCGGCAAAATAGGCGGCAAGCTCGCGGCCGACAGTATCGCCGGCGAAATCGCGGTGGGCTTTGTCGGCGGCAGCGCGCGGATCGGCCGCGTCGGCGGCGCGCTCAACCTCGAAGACGTGGGCGGCGCGGTCTATCTCGCCGGTCCCTTTCCGGCCGATAAAACCTGGAGCGTCAGAAGCCGCGGACGGGTCAACGTGGAAGTGGAAGCGAACGCCTCGCTCGAGCTCGACGCCTCCGCGGGATGGGGCCGAATCCGCACCTATGGCGTCGACGCCGCAGGACTCAAGTGGCTCGGCCGCAATCATGTTCACGGTCCGATCGGTCCCGACCCGGCCTCGGGTGCGCGCCTGAAACTTGCCGTTGAGACTCGCGGCGCCGACGTGATTGTCGCGAGCGCCGACGCGCGCGAGCGCGATTTCTCCGGCCGCGGCTACCGCTCGCGCATGAGCGGCGCATTCTCCGCCCCGTTCGAGGATCTCGCCGACGAGCTTGGCGGCGAGATTCCCGCCTTTGTGCGCAGCGTGCTCGACGCCGCCGGCCAGTTCGTTGCCGAGAGCGGCGGGATGTCCAGCACCATCGTGCGCGAAGTTACCCGCGACGTGAAACGCAGCGTCAGCGAGGGACTCCACGAAGTCGAGCGGGCGGTTGCCGAAATCGAAGAGTCGGTTCCCGGCGATGTCGGCGACAGGCTCGCGAAGCTGGGCAAGGAAATCGGCGACCTGGTGGCGGATGCCGTGCGCGGCGGATCGCGCGAGGCGCGCCACGAGATGCGCGAGCGGGTGCGCCACGCCGCGCGCGAGATGCGCGACAAGATCCGCGAAGCCGCGCGCAACGTGCGCGACCGTTCGCATGATCGGGCCGGCAGCACTACTCAGTCAGCGACCGGATCAACTACTCAATCGAATACTCAGTCGGATGCTGAAACGCCGGCCTCCGATAGTCAGTCGGCGAAATTCACCCCCGGCGCAACTGAAAAACTGAGTCGCGATGACGCGATCCTTGAGATTCTCGCCGCCGTGAAAGATGGCCGCCTCGAGCCCGACGAGGCCGACGATCTGATCAACGCCTGGATGGAGGTATCCCGCGGTGCCGACGCCCGCCGCTGACGCGTCGGACTACTCACTTCGAAGGGAACTGAGTTAGCGACAGAGTATTGCCGTCGGGGTCCTTGAACCAGCATACCTTAGTGCCATCCGGAGTCGTCCAGACGCCGGCGTCATCTTGCGGCATCTCTTTGTAACGCTCGAACTTGACGCCCTTGTGCGCGAGTCTCGCCACGGTCGCGGCGATGTCGGCGACGGTCCAGCCCATCGCCGTGAACGGCAAAGGCGAAAACTGCTTCACCTTCTGAATATGGAGCCTCGTGCCTCCGGCCGTGAACACAATCGCGAACCATCCGTCTTCGACCAGCTTGAGCCCCAGCACGTCCGAATAGAAGTGTTTGGCGCGCTCCGGCTGCGTCGTCGCGATCATCGCTATCACTGGGTAGTCGCCTAGCATCTGTTATTCTCCTCGCGGCGCTTAGCCGGCCCAGACCCTTATAGCGCTTTGGCAGGGATGCGTCTTGCGCTGGATTGCCCGCAGCGGAGCCGCTGGCCGTCGATTGCAGTTATGGGGTAGACTCGCGCGGAGGTTAGTGGGTAGTTCGATACTCGACTTCTTCAGACGAGCGCCGTGGCTCACACGCCGGCGCCTCGTCATATATCCGAAACTGTTCCTCGCAGCTTACGCCATAAGCGCCGTCGTCTGGCTGATGCGCAGCAAAGGTCTCGTCGATCCCGCCGGACATGCCATCGGCGCCGACTTCATCGACCCGTGGTCTGCGTCGTGGCTGACGCTCCACGGCGCTCCGGCCGCCGTTTACAACGTCGCACGCCTGTGGACCGTCGAACGCTCGGCGGTAGCCGACCCGGCGCTTGGCTTTGCCGGCTTTCACTACCCGCCAATGTATCTGCTGATAGTGTTGCCGCTGGCGATGCTGCCGTACGCCTGGTCTTTGATCGCATGGACCGCGGCAAGCTTCGCCGCTTATTTCGGAGTCTTGTGGAAGATCGACCCCGAGCGCGATTCGCTTTGGCTCGCGATCGCTTTTCCCGGCGCGCTGGTCAATCTGACCAACGGGCAGAATGGATTTCTCACTCTCGCTTTGCTCGGAGCCGCCCTGCTGACGCTTAAGCGACGCCCGATTCTTGCCGGCGTGATGTTCGGACTGATGAGTTACAAGCCGCAATACGGCGTGCTCGTGCCGATATTTCTACTCGCCACCGGCCGCTGGCGCGCGATCGGATCGGCGTCGGTCACGGTGGTATTGTTCGCAGCTCTGTCACTCGCGATATTCGGTGAACAAACTTGGCAGGCTTTTTTTGCCAGCGTCAGCTTTACCCGCCACGTCGTGCTCGAGCAGGGCGGCAGCGGATTCGAGAAGCTACAGAGCGGCTTCGCGGCCGCGCGCCTGTTGGGATTCGATGTCGCGGCATCTTACGCCTTCCAAGCCGCGGTAAGCTTGATAACCGCGCTCGCCGTCATCTGGATATGGCGGCGAACCGCGAAATTCGAGCTTCACGCCGCCGCGCTCGCAACCGGCATATTGCTGGCGACGCCCTACATAATGGACTACGACCTGGTCGTGCTTGCGCTGCCCATAGCATGGATTGCGATTGAAGGCCGGCGCTCGGGTTTCCTCCCGTGGGAAAAATCGCTGCTCGCCTTCCTCTGGCTCCTGCCGCTGTTCGCGCGCTCACTCGCCGGTCGCGCGATGATTCCAATCGCACCCCTCGCGATGCTCCTGCTGTTGGCCGACATCGCCCGCCGCGCGCAGGCGCCAGCCCCTGCACCGGGTTTCGGCGCGATTGTCAGTGAAGGAGGGCGCGCGCGTGGCGGAACATAAAAAACTTTCGGGCGTTGCAATCGGCCTGATGTCGTTCGGGCCCTTTGTCCTCTACGGCTTTGCTTCCGGCGCCAATCACTGGCGCGTGGCGACCGGCGGCGGGTTAATCCTCTGTCTGGTATTTATCGCCGTGCGGCTGCGCCGCGGCATCTCGATCAGACTGATGGACTGGACCACGCTGACCTTCTTCGTGATCGGCTCAGTCCTGATGATAGGCCTGCACTCGACCGTGTTCCCGGCCTACAACGTGGTCGTCATCTGGTCATGCTTCGCGGTTGCCGCGTGGAGCTCGGTCGTGATCGGCCATCCGTTCACCGCCGCCTACGCCCGCGAAAACGCGCCGTCCGAATTTTGGGATCATCCGATCTTCATCCGGCTTAACCTGGTGATGACTCTTGTCTGGTGCGGACTGATGACCGTCAACGTCGGCTTCGCTGTGACCGGCGTCGTCATCGGCGGCAACTTCGGCAAGCTGGTACCCGGATTTGCGCTGCCGACGGCATTGTTGATTGCCGGGTTCGTCTTCAACAGTCGTTTCCCCGCCCGCTACCTGGCGCGATCCGGCTACCAGGGCGACGGCGCAAGCCCGACGGTTCCCAGGTAAGGGATTTCGCTTTCTTGCAAGCGCAGGCGAAGCGGGCAAGCGAGATGGTCGCGATGAAAATTCGTCCGGCGGAGAAATAGTACGGCGCCCGGACGGCGCGGCTACAGCTTCACAGCCTTGAGCGCATCCAGGACTCTCGCCGTCAGCTTCGGGTTCATCGTCTTGCCCTGGAGAGCCATCGCTTCGAGGATCAGGAACGCGATGTGCGGGATCAGCTCATAGTCGGCGCCGGCCGAATCGGGACGCGGGAAGAGTTCCTTGAAGGATTGATCGATGAAATCCGCCATCCGATCGTTCGCTGCGCTCACCGACTCGCGCAGATACGAATCGGTGCGGCTCGCGACAACCAGCTCGAGCCATGCGGTCGCCAGCCGGCCGTTGGCAATCTCCCACAACAAATCGATCGCCACGGTGCGCCGATCATTCTCACTGGTCAGGCGGCTGACCTTCTCCTTCATCTCGCCGAACATCAACCCGAAAAGGTGCTCGACCGCGCTGGTGAGCAATTCCTCTTTCTTGGGGAAATGGTAGAGCTGTGCACCGCGGGAAAGGCCGGCGCACTCCGCGATTTCGGAAGTCGTCGTGTTCGCGTAGCCGCGATCGATCAGGCACACAATAGCCGCGTCGAGAAGGCGGCGCCGCGTTTCCGCGGTTTTCTCGTCCTGCGTCAGCCGCGGCCTGAAACTATTTCCGGTTGGTGAAGAGGCGCCCATAGCGGCGACAATCGTAGCAGACCGGGAATCGCGATCAAGGAAGCGCTGTCCGAGCCGAACGGATCGTGAAGACGTTTACGCGCGATATCGGCATTTCAGGCGATATGAAGTCAGCAGCGCACGGCGCCGTGGGAATTTGACGCAGACGCGCAAGGAAGAGGCAAATGGACAGTTGTTGTGATACGGTCATCGCCGAGGAGGATGGAGAGCGGGGTGGCGAAGCCGTATAGCTCTGCGGAACCTTCGCAATGAGCGCAAGTCGGGGGGTTGGTGCGCCGGCTGCCGGATCGATAAACGTCGAAACGGCGGCGCCGTCGCGGCTGAAGAGGGTCTCACTTCTCCATTACTCACCTGCCTTAATCTTCATAGCCATCGTCGTTGCGGATTCGACGCGGCTGGCGGACCCGGACCTATGGGGGCACGTGCGATTCGGACAGGACGTGCTCGCGCAGCGGCGCCTGATTTTTTACGATCAGTATTCGTATTCGGCGCCGGGGCATCTGTGGCTCAACCATGAATGGCTGACCGAAGTTCTGATGGGTGCGATATACAACGCTTTCGGCACGGTCGGACTCAACCTGATGAAGTTCGCCTGCTCCGCTGCGACGATCCTTTTCCTCGCGGTGGCAATGGAGGAAACCGAATCGCCGGCGCGCGTCCAGTTCGCAATCCTGATCGCCGCAAGCGCGCCGTTGGCTATGCACATCCAGTTCAGACCTCAGATCTTCACATTTGCCCTGATGAGTGCCCTGCTCGCGATTCTTTCGCGGTACAACTATCGTGGCCGCGCCCCCGTATGGCTCGCGATTCCGATTCTCGCGATCTGGGCGAATTTGCATGGCGGCTTCATCATGGGTCTCGCCGCCCTGGGCACGTTCACCGCCGTGGTATTCGGTCAGGACCTGGTCCTTGGCCGCGGGATGCGTCGGGCGATGTGGCTGTTGGCGATCACCGCCGCTTCCACGATAGCGACGCTCGCGACTCCGTACGGCGTCGGTACCTGGCAGGCCGTCCTCCATGCGCTTCAGAACCCTCACACGCGCACGGCCATCGTCGATTGGCTATCGCTCCCACAGTCATTGCTTTTCCACTGGAGACAGAGCCACGGGTGGGGCGTCGCCTGCAAGATCCTGGCGTTAGCGATGTTCGTGGCGCTCGGTGTGACCTTCATTCAGACGCCACGCGGTGGCGACATTGCGCTGATTTCCATCGCGGCTCTGATGATCGCAGCCGCGTTGCTTGCGGTCAGAAATCTTCCGCTTGCAGTGATCGCCACGGTTACTCCGCTCGCGCGGCATACGACGCTGGCGCTCGAGGCTCGTCGCGAGCGCTTGGGGTTGCCGGTGGCGCATGCGAAAGAGCGCTCTGCAACGATAAATCAGTTGATGGTCGCGGTTGCGGCGTTTGAGTTGCTGATCCTGACCGGGCTCTTCTCGAAAAAGATGGCGGCAAACGATCCTTATCCGGTCGGCGCAATCTCCTACATGAAGGAGCATCGCTTGAGCGGCAACATCCTGGCCGACTTCCAATGGGGCGAGTACGTCATCTGGCACATGCCGCCCGCGAGCAAGGTCTTCATCGACGGGCGCTACGACACCGTGTATCCGCCCAAGGTTATTGACGATTACCTGGCGTTCGCCAATGGGAAAGTCGCCGGCAAAGAAACCCTGGCCAACTATCCGCACGATTTCGTCCTCGTCGGGCAAAAGAACGACCCCCCGTACAAACTGGTCATCGCGCAACCCGGGTGGAAGCAGATCTATCGCGACGGTTCCTGTGTCCTGTTCGCCCGTGACACTTCGGCCGCGGCAAAGATTGCGCCCATAACCGTTTCAGTCAAAGACACCCCTGAGAATTCTTTCCCTTGATTTTCCCTCCCGCCTTCGCGGCGACAACCGTAGCAGACAGGAAATCGCGATTTTACGTGCGATATCGGCATTTCAGGTGATATAAAGTCAGCATGCCGGGATTACAGGGTGTGACAAGCGAAGCGAAGGGCATGAATCCCTGGCGGCGTTCATTGGCGGATTACACCGATCGGCGCGTGCTGCTGATCCTGCCGCTCGGCTTCGCCAGCGGCATCCCGCTGCTGCTGACCTTTTCGACACTGTCAGCCTGGTTCGCCACCGCCGGCGTGAGCCGTGCAGCCATCGGCGCCTTCGCCCTGGTCGGGACGCCATACGCCTTCAAGTTCCTGTGGTCACCGCTGATCGATCGGCTGCCGCCGCCGATTCCGCTTGGGCGACGGCGCGGGTGGGGCATCGCCATTCAGCTCGCACTCGTCGCCGCGACGCTCGCCTTGGGCTCTTGTCAACCAAAGTTCGATCTCGCGCTCATGGGGGCGCTGGCGCTGCTGGTCGCATTCCTTTCCGCGAGCCAGGACGTCGTTATCGACGCGTATCGGGTCGAGATCCTCACGCCCGAGCAGCAGGGCCCCGGCGCCGCCATGATCCAGACCGGGTACCGGATCGCCATGCTGGTCTCGGGCGCCGGCGCGCTGATCGTTGCGGCCCGCTACGGTTGGTTCGCGGCCTATGCCACGATGGCGGCGCTGCTGGGTGTGGGGATGCTCGTGTTCATCCTCGGGCCCGAGCCAACGACGCCGCCAGAGGCCGAGCCGCATACCGCAACGGGGGGATGGGATGCGCTCCGCGATTGGCTCGCTACTGCGGTTACGGGGCCGTTCGCCGACTTCATGCGGCGGCCGATGTGGCCGGCGATCGTCCTTTTCATCGTCGGTTACAAGCTCGGCGAAGCGATGGCGGGCGTGATGGCGATGCCGCTCTACATCTCGCTCGGTTTCTCACTCAACGAGATCGCCGCCGTCTCCAAACTGGTCGGATTCGTCGCGACTGTTGTCGGCGCCCTGGTCGGTGGCGTGGTGACGTCGAAGCTCGGTGTGATGCGCGCCCTCATACTGTGCGGGGCCCTCCAGTCGGCCGGCAATTTGTTCTACGTGCTGCAGGCGGTGGGCGGCCATCGGCTCGACTATCTCGCGCTGTGCGTCGCCGCCGAGAATCTGACGGGCGCGATGGCGGGCACTGCCCTGGTGGCCTACCTCTCCGGCCTGTGCTCACCCGCGTTCACCGCTACTCAGTACGCGCTGCTGTCTTCACTGGCAGCGGTGGGGCGCACGATGGTCGCGTCTTCGGGGGGCGTGCTGGCAGACAAGCTCGGTTGGGTGCCGTTCTTCATCCTCACCACAGTCGCGACGATCCCGGCGCTTGTGCTGCTGATCTGGATCGCACGGCGCGACGCCGGGCCATTGCTTGGGAGCAGGAACACTACATTTGTGTGATCTGCACAGCGATTGAGCGTCAGCGCGAATTTGTTACATAGATAACAACATTCGTCGAATGAACTTTATGTCGCGGGCGTTATTCTGCTCGCGCGCCAATCCGCCTGCTAGATTCGAAAGATGCGCCCTGTTCGAGCATCCGGCAGCCGAAGACTGCGGGGCCTCAAGAATATCTCCTGGCTCACGGCGCGCCAGCTCGAAAAGCTCTCCAACGCGCTGACGGTCAGCACAGTCGAAAAACGCACGATCATTTTCGACGAAAAACATTCACCCGATTCCGCATATATCTTGCTGGCAGGAGTGGCGCGAATCACATGCCGCAATCGCAAGGGTCAGCGTACATTGGTGATCATGGTCGCGCCCGGCATGATACCCGGCTTCCCGCCGCCGGTCCCCGGCATCAGTTACAACTTTCGCTGCGAAGCGGTCACCCCTTGTCAGATAGGCACGATTGACCTCGAGTCGTTCGTCGAAATATCGCTGGGAATCGCATCGGCGGACTTCAAACAATTGGCAGCGAGCTATATGGGCCGCTGGGATTTGGTTCAATTGCGCTGCGCAAATTTCATGAGCTGCACTTTGGAAGAGCGCCTGGCTCTGATTCTGCTGGAATTGAGTGAAAATTTCGGCATCCCCGATGGAAAAAGGATCCGGCTGACATTGCCGGCCCGGCACAGGGACCTGGCTGACCTAGTCGGCGCCTCGCGGCCCCGAATTACCGAACATTTGAATTTGTTCGAGCGAAAGCATCTGATTTCGCGCGACAATCGTCAACTCATTGTCAATCGCGATCGATTGGAAAGTTTTCTGGCGCAAACTCATATTTCTGCTGATAAACACGAGTTCGAAAAAGTACGCCGTAGTTTGCATTAACGAGTAGTTGGCGACTGCTGCCTATTGCTGCATAGGGAATTTTCCGTTCTCGTTCTCAAGTGCTCTAGAGCACAAGACATATGTTATGCGGGTGACATCGCATTTCCTTTTTCGGCGCCAATGGAGTATGGTTTATTCTCTCTTGCGGTGCAATTCTGCACGAGGTGCGATCTTGAATGAAAGAAACACTTCCCGCGAAACCGACCTCGACAGACTAAGCAGGCTTAAGGCTCTGTCGTGGCTCTCACCGCCTGAGCTTGCGCTTCTGGTCGGCGCGCTTGCGCTGGCCAATTACAAACGGCACGCGGTGATTCTACGCGAGGTTGCGCTCGCCCAGGATGCTCACATCCTGTTAGCAGGAATTGCGCGGATCACCTGCTTAAACGCGCGCAATGAGCGGGTCACGGTGGCGATGCTCGCGCCGGGACCGATTCCCGAATTCCCTGCGCTGCCGATCAGCCAGTCCAGTTTCCAGTGCGAGGCTTACAACGATTGCCGCGTTGGCACCGTCAGTTGGGATGATTTCGACGGCATTACCGTAAATGCTCCCGAGTCCGCCTTCAAGCAATTTCATCGCAACGATTTGAAGCAGTGGTATCGCCTCCTGCTGCGCAGCTCGAGTTTCCTGAACCTTGGTCTGCACGAACGAATAGCGATTGCGCTGCTGGAACTATGTTCAGACTTTGGAATCGAAGAATCGCGCGGCACGCTGCTGCGCGTATCTTTCAGCCATAAGGACATCGCCAACCTGGTCGGCGCCTCGCGGCCAAGAGTGACCGAGCATCTGGCGCGATTGGAGCGCGAAAAGTTCGTGATTCGCCAGGGACGACAGATGGTCGTGCAGGTCGCCAAGCTCTTCGATTCCATGAATGCGCAAGCTGGTGCGCATCTAACTGATGCGCATCTGAATTGAGTGACGCCCACCGATAAACAGGTGGCGGCTTAAAGGCGCACGATCCGAAATCGCCGACCGAGGGCGTCGCAAAAGGAATCGCAAGGCTTGGCTCCGTGTGATCCGCGAGTTTACGGGGAAAGCTTTGGAAACTGACCCCAACTTTGTACGGGTCGAGTTGATCGACGATCCAGCCGCGATTGCTGAGTTCGGGTTTGAAGCCCGCTGCGAGGGCGACGACTTGATTTGCCGTCGCTGTGGAAATGCGAAGCTGTCGATCGCGGCGATCCTGGTTGTGCCGGCGGGCGGACACGCGCGATGGGCGCTGTGCGCCAATTGTTTGCTCGAGATGCCCTGAAGCAGCGCCGGTACAAGAAGCGATACTACCTCAGTCTCCGAGCGGTTCAGAGCTCCCAGGTAGGATCTTTGAGGGCACGCCGTGCTCCTTGATATGTTAAAGCAGTGTCGTGAAGAGAACCATCTGCCTGGCGATGATCGCCTGCTTATTTTCATGCGGCAGCGTGACCAAGGATAGCGTCGCGCCGGCTGCATGCGGGCCATTTGGCGATCCGTCAGCGGCGGTATTTTCGGAAGTCAAACCCAATTGCGGCGAAGGCAAGTTGATCGGTCCATGGAAAGACGCGGACCGCATCGATCGCTACGCTTGCCTCTACGAGCCCAAATCCACAGGCGCAAATCGCAAGTTACCAATGATCGTATACTTGCATCCGTCGCTGTTTTCGGCTGGATGGATTACTCAGACCAATATACTTGACCTCCAGGATTCCGTCTCACTCACCGACGATCCGAAGAATGTCGGATACATCGTGTTGGCTCCCCAGGGACGCAAAACGACGCACTATTACCCATTTCCGGACAACAAGGGGGTTGGATGGGATAATTGGTATCGCCAGTTGAACCCAACCGGTGACGTAAAGACCGGAGACACGACCTGGCGGGAAAATGCGGACGCGGCCGCGATCGATCATTTCATTGCGGCCGAGGTCGCGACCGGGAAGGTCGATGTTACCCGGATTTACGTCTCCGGATGGTCCAACGGAGCCGCGATGGGCTATCTGTACGCGGTGAATCGTCCGAACATAGCGGCGGCGGCGGTTTATTCGGGACCCGATCCGTTCGGCGCGTTCGACGATCCTTGTCAGCAGCGGCCGGTCGCCGGATCGCCCGAAAACAAACAACAGATTCAGATCTTCAATCCGGCCGCACGGACCATGCAAATCCACAACGCTTGCGACATCGGCGGCATCTGTCCCAACGGCGAGCAACTGGCGAGTGAATTAAACGCAGCCGGAGTAGTTGTCGATGACGTGATCCTCGACAATCACCATCGCCGGGTTTACTCATGTACCGATTCGTGCGGAACCGATCCAAAGGCTCCCGAGAAATCAACGGCCAGTACTATGGGATCTATAATTGGTCTTGGTAATCACATGCGATGGCCCAAAGAATGGACGACTACGATGCTGGACTTTTTCAGGAATCATCCGCTGAAGACTACGCCTTAGGTTGACCTGCCCTCTCGATTCCAGGCATCGATCGACTGCGCGATTCCATCTTCCAGAGTCGAAAAGGGCTCGGTGTAGGCGGCATTCCTCAGCGCCGAGATCTCGGCTTGCGTGAAGCTTTGATACTTGCCCGCCAGGTTCTCGGGAAACGGTACATACTCGATCCCGCCCGCACCGATCTGCGCGATTATTATTCTGGCGACGTCGTTGAAGCTGCGCGACTGTCCGGTGCCGGCGTTAAAGATGCCGTTGCGCACGGGACCTTCGGCAAGCGCCAGGTTTACGCGAACGATGTCGCCGACAAAAGTAAAATCGCGCCGTTGCTCTCCGTCGGCGTATCCGTCGGTGCCCTTGAACAGCCGTGCGCGTCCGCTCGCCTTCAACTGCCGGTAGAGCTGATACACCATCGACGCCATTTTGCCCTTGTGGGATTCGCGTGGACCATAGACGTTGAAGTATCGCAGCCCGGCCACAGTACTCTCGGACTTGGCGGCAACGCTGCGGACATGATTGTCGAAAGCGAGTTTGGACAGCCCGTAGAGGTTGAGTGGGCGTTCGTTTTCGCGTGACGGCGCGAATGCGCGCGATGAGCCGTACACGGCTGCGCTTGACGCGTACACCAGTGGAACTTTGCTCGAGAGAGCGAAGTGCAGAATCGACTTCGAAAACGTGAAATTGTTTTCGATCATGTAGCGGCCGTCGTCGCAGGTGGTGTCGGCGCATGCGCCCTGATGAAAAATCGCTTCGATTCGGTCAGGGAGAATCCTGCGCTCGATTGCCCGGGCGAATTCCCCGGGCTGCATGAAGTCCGAAAACCGCAGATCGCAAAGGTTGCGGAAATTATCGCCCAAGCGATCGACTACCAGAACGTCGGTGATGCTCTTGGCATTCAGCGCGTGTAGCAGATTGCTGCCGATGAAGCCCGCAGCGCCGGTTAGGATGATCATGGGTTGCCCGCCCGCAAGCATATAATGGATTTCGCCATTGCACTAACTGGCGCGGTAAAGACGCGCTGCTCCAGCATGGCGCTGTGCAATTTCTTTGCGCAGAGAGGCGGGCTTGAGCACCTCGATCCACGGCCCCATGCTCATTATCCAGTTCGCCAACTCCGTCGTACCCCTGACAGTCATCGTCATGATCGTCGTACCGTCGCGGCGATGCGAGAAACGCTGGCTGCGATGAATCGTGCGCGAACGAACGTACGCTTCGGTTTGTTCGCTATGAATCTTCAGTTCGACCTTGGTCTCGGGGCCTTCGACAATTCCGAAAGTCCCTTCAGTGTGCGCCGCCGGGTCGAAGCCGCGCGGATAGATGAACCGCGCCGGGGTCCCATCGGGTTGACGAATGAATTCGACCGAGCGGATTCGCTCCACCGCGAGATAGATGATCGCGCTGCTTCGATGGCTGTAGCCGAGAATGTAGAGACCGCCGCGGTAGGCGATCAGCGAGTATGGATCGAAGTCGTGCTGCCGGCCTTCGCCGGTCAGACCGGCATAGTCGACTTTGAGCCGAATCTGATCCAGCAGCGCTCGCAAAATTACGTCGAGTTGCTCGCTGAACTCACCGTAGTCCTTGGGCGCGTAAGGGACGGCGTAGAACTTGCGCTCGAGGTCGGACAGCCGCGTCTGCTGCGTGAGGCTCAGGTTCTGGTAAATCTTCTCCCACAATCCTTCCACGCCTTCTTCCAACACCGTGCCCTCCAGGAACTTGAGCACGGTCAGCGAGAAATACAGCAGCGCGACCTGGTACGAAGATGCCTCCGCGGCTTTCATCGAACTGACCAGCCGAAGTTTGCGCTCGCCGCCCGTGCCGACAACTTCAACCAGCGGATCGCCGCGCCAGTCGAGCAGATCGCTGCGCAGCACCGACACGTAGCGGGCAAGTGTGCGCCCGGAAATTTCCAGACTTTCCTCGATCGCCCTGAAACTCCAGCCGTATGGTTTCGAGAACAACCCGGCGGCGATTCGTGCCAGCCGAATCGCGGCGCCGTAGGTGGGTTTGCGGCGAAGTTTCTTCATGAATCGCCTCTGCTCCGAAGGTCTGCTGATCCAATCATCCCGCTTATTCGATGACAACGGTTGTCAGAAAGACAATATATGTTCCTCAAGTGTAAAACGCGTATAGCTGTGCCGCGATGATTCGTCTTTACTATTCCAATCGCCTCGAGAATCTGATCGCACCCCTGGCCAACGCCGTAGCCGCGCATCAGAGGCGCGAGCCGCTCGAGCCGGTCTCGATTGTCGTACCCAATCGCGTCGTCGAACAATTCGTCCGGTATCGGCTGGCCGAATCGATCGGCGTCGCGGCGAATCTGGAATTCCCGTTCCTGCGGAATTATCTGGCCGAACTTCTCCAATCGACGGATAAGAACCTGAAGATCCTGGACGCCGATGAGCTCCAACTGATCCTGTTCGAGTGCCTTCGAAGTTCGAGCCATCGCGACGACCTCGACTTGAAGCCGGCGCGCGACTACATCCAGGCGGGATCCAAAACTGACGCCGATGTCGAGCTCAGAACGATCCTGCTTGCCGCACAGTTGGCGCGGCTGTTTCGCGAGTATTCGATTTCGAGGCGGCGCATGATCGAGAAATGGCGCACTGCCCGGCGATCTGACGTTGATGCGATGGGCGAGACTGAGCGATGGCAGCGGCATTTGTGGCAGTCGGTATTCGATTCGCACGGCCGCGTGCGCGAGCAATGGTTGTTGGAGCGCGAGACTCGATTGATGATGTTGCCCGATGCATTCGAGGCGGGCGATGGCGGGCGCCTCAAATCTGCCCTGCCGGCGACGCTTCACGTGTTCGGTTCCTCGTACGCGGGGAATGCTTATGCGGAAATTTTCGCGAGACTCGGCGCGCTCGGCGATATTCGGATCTACGCGCTCAATCCGTGCCGCGAGTTTTGGGACGATGTGGACAGTCCCCGTCGCGGCGCGCTCACCTTGTGGGCTCATCGTCAAGACAAAGTCGGAGAACAACTCGCTGAATCCGAAGACCCGTTCGCGTTGAATGAATCGTCCGACCCGCCTGCTCTGAGGCTCTGGGGGCGGCCGGGCCGTGAATACGTTCGGCTGCTCAACGAGCTGTCTCAATGCGATTTCGCGCCGCTCTTCTCCGATCCGGTTTCTCGCGAACCACCGACGCTGCTCGAAGCTCTTCAGCAAAGCATCCTCGATCGAGAACCGCAGCCCCCGGACGTCGAGGATGGAGACGGCAAGCCATACGAAGCGCGAATCCGGTTTCTTGCCTGCCCGGGAATTAGACGCGAGGCCGAAATCGTCGCCAACGAGATCTGGCCGATCGTTCGCGACAACGAGAAGCTTGCCGCCAGCGGCAGCGCCGAGCGCATTCGGTTTCACGAAATCGCAGTGCTGATTCCTGACGCGGCGGTTGACGACTATATACCCCACATCGAGAGCGTTTTTCGAAAGCAGCACCGAATTCCAATCGATCTCGTCAGCCGCAGCATCGCTGGCGCGAGCCGCGTCGCCGAGGCCGTCGAGTTGCTTCTCAATCTGCCGCGCGGCCGCTTTTCGCGCGCGGAAATGATCCGGCTGCTGACGCATCCCGCGTTGAACAGCGAAAGCGAAACCCGAATCGACGTCGAGATGTGGCCTCGATGGAGCGAGGCGCTGGGCATTTTCTTCGGCGCCGACGATGCCGAATTGGAAGAAACGTACATTCCGCACGGCCTCTATCACTGGGATCAGGCGATCAAACGCCTCGCGCTGGGCGCCATGATGACCGGTCAGCGCGGCGGGATTCCCGCATTTTACGAGACCGGAGCAACAGCCCCCGGCTACCTGCCCTTTGAAGTTGCGCAGGATGAACTCGAGACGGCGGCGCGGTTCATGCGCAGGGCACGCTCGCTCATCGCCGATGCGCTCTCGATGCGCAATGCGCGGCTCACGCCCCGGCAATGGTCGCGAATGCTCATCGAATTTTTGAACACATACCTCCGCCCGGCGACCGCGCTCGATGAACGGGTTAGGGATAGTTTCCTCGAGGCGATCGAGTCTATCGGCGACTCAGAACTGAACATTGGTCCAATGTCGTACGAATCGGCGCGCGAGATGATCGCAACGCGAATCACCGATCTCGAATCGCGTCGCGGGCAATTTTCGGGGCGGGGTGTTGCGGTTGGATCGCTTTCCTCGCTGCGGTCGATCCCGTTCAAAGTCATCTTTGCGCTCGGGCTGAACGAAGCTGTCTTTCCTGAGCGCGACCGTCGCGACCCGCTTGATTTGCGGATGCTCAAGCGCGGCGCGGGCGACGTCACTCCGGCTGAGCGGGACCGTTATCTATTCCTCGAGACGATCCTGGCCGCGCGCGAGCGGATTTTTTTCTCCTACATTGCTCGCGATGCGAAAACCGGCGACGCCCTCGAACCCTCGTCCGTCATTCGCGAACTGCAATACATGCTGCGGGGATTCATCGATGAAAAGACGCTCGCGAAGCTGACGGTGAAACATCCGGTCAGCCGTTATGATTTGAAATATTTTCCTGAATTCGCCGATCGCGCAACTCCGGACAGCGATCACGAATTCGCGAGCTTCGATCCTGACGCGCGCCGCGGCGCACGGATGCTCGCGCTCCGGCAAAAACTCGATGCCCCTGCAACGCATCGAGCAAAGCCGCACCGTGAGCGTTTGCTGGATCGTCTCGGCGGGAAGTTGCGCGAGCGCGTGCAGGAGGATTTGCAATTCGCCGAATTCGAAACAGCGCCTGCCGCGGCACGCCACGCGCCGATGGAGGAGCTCGCGCTTCCGATAGCCGCGATTCGAAAATATCTCGAATGTCCTTTGCAGGGCGCCGCGCGTTATTCGCTCGGAATGCTGGAGGACGAAGATGCGCCTGAGCAGGCGGAAGACGAGCCGCTCCAGCAGTCGCGGCTCGATCGTACTGTGATGCTGCGCGATGTCTTCTGGCGCGCTCGCGCCAAGCTCAAGGTTCTCGACGAAGAGTACGCGCGCCAGGTTCGGATTGCGCAGGCCAATGGGCACGCACCCGCGGGACAATTTGCGCAGGCCGCTGCAACGGCTGACGCTGCGGCGCTTCGTCAATGGATCGCGCGGGCTTCCCAGGCCGGCGTAACCGATTTCGACGGATGGAAGGACATCCGGATCGGACGCGCCGACGAATTCGCCGACGTCGGCGAGATTCTTGCTCCAATCGCACTGAATGCCAGCGTCCGCCGCCACGACGGAACGATAGTGACGCAGCGCGTGAGTCTCTACGGCACGATTCGGGGCGCGTCGCCGCAGGCAGGCGCAGCGATCAACTGCGTGCTTCATAAGAACGTCAGGCCAAAAGATTTTCTCCCGGCGTTTCTAAACGCAATTGTCCTTGCCGCCAGCGGAGCGAAACTGCCCGAAAGATTTCGCGCGATCGTGATCGGAACACAGTCAACGAAGCAGAACGAATGGATTCGCGAGTTCCGGCCGATGGACCGGGATTCGGCGCTCGGCTTCCTGAACACGGTCGTCGGCGATCTGCTTTCGACGGGCAATGACTACTTTCTGCCGATCGAAGCGGTTGAAGAAGTCGTCAAGGAATCGCGCGAGCCCCCGAATCGTCGCGACTTGGTCGAAGCTGTCGAGCGCATCCGCTTCAATGAGTTCTCGAAGAGCAGTTCCGAATACGGACCAGTGCGAAACGCGACCCGTTTCGATCCGCCGGACGAAGAAGAGATCGAGAAAATCGTCGCGCGCCGCTTCGACTCGATAATCGGGATATTCAAATGAGCGCGACCGCATCTCCGGCAAACATCGAATATTATCGGCCCGCGATCCTCGATGAAATTCTCGACGGCGGGCACAAGGTTATCGACGCGTGCGCCGGTACCGGCAAGACGTTTACGATTGAGCATATCGTCGTTGACCTTCTCCTCACCGGCCCCGTTCTCCTCGATCAGATCCTGGTCGTGACGTTTACCGAAAAGGCGACGGCCGAGCTGCGCTCGCGAATCCGCGCGACGATCGAAGCCGTCCTGTCCGGGCATAGTGCGGACGCCACGCATACGTCGCAGCGCAAGCGCTTGGGTGACGACGAACGGCAAAGACTGACGACCGCGTTGTTTTCGTTTCATCATTCGCCCATCCACACGATTCACAGCTTTTGCCGTCGAATGCTCACGGAGCTCGCTTTTGACAGCGGAGTGCGTTTTGGAATTGACCTCACCAGCGGCCGTCTCGAGTTCCACGAGGCCCTGCGCGCTGTATTGCGCGAGCGGCTGAAGTCGGATGATCGCGTCGCGCGGCTCATTGACGAGTGGCTCTCGGATGAGAAACGCACTTCAGATGAACTCGAGGAACTGCTCTGGCAGGCTCACTCTCAACGCTACTTGCGAACGGCGGGGCGCGAACTCAATCAACAGGCGTTGACCGATTTGGAGAACGCGTTCGATGCAAACACGTTGGTGGACGCCTTCCGCGTCGCGGCGATCACAGATGATGCCCGGCACGATGCGATCGCCGCGACGCGTGAACTCGAGCTGCTCGTCAATCGTGCCGATGGATCGACCGCGATTCTGGCCGAAGGCTTGTGCGGCTTCGATCTCGATCGCATCTGCCGTCCCAGAAGCGCACGTCGCACGCGAACCGAAACGCGGCCGATTTTCCCCGACGAGATGCCCGACCGCGTGCGCACGATCGTCAACGCGGGGGATCGGGTTCAGGCAGCGCTGGCTATCGAGCAACGCGTGGTTGACGAACTGCTGCCCGCTATCGCTGCGCGAATGGACGCGCGAAAACGCGAGCGCGGGACACTGGACTACGAGGACATGCTGGCGTGGCTTGCAGACGCACTCGACGGTCCTCGCGGCAAATCGCTCGCGGCGACCCTGCGCGAGCGCTATCGGGTGACGCTGATCGACGAATTCCAGGACACGGACGAACTTCAGTGGAAGATCTTCCGACAGGTGTTCATCGAAGGCGGCGCCGGCAACACCGTCTTCGTAATCGGGGATCCCAAGCAGGCGATTTACGGATTCCGCGGCGCCGACGTGCACGCTTACCTGGAAGCGCGCGAGCAACTCTCCAAATCAGGAGCCACGGTTGTTCGCTTGCGCGAAAATTTCCGTTCGACCGGCGACATGATCGAGGCGTGCAACCTGATGTTCGATCAGAATGCTGCGGCGCCATTGTTCACCGGTGAGATCGCCTATACCCATCCGGTCAAATGCGGGCGTCCCGCTCTGCGAGCCGTCGCGGCGAACGGCCAGCCGATCGCACCCGTGACGCTCATGAAGTTCCAGCCGCGTAACGATCGATACAAGTCTTCGCGGCCGATGCGCGAAGCGATAGGGCCGCGAATCGCGCAAGCGATACGGCGAATTATTGCGGAACCGGATCACGCGATAGAAATTTGTGGCGACGGGCAGGCGCCGCGCAAGATTACAGCCAAAGACGTTTACGTCCTTACTCGGACCAACCGCGACAGCGCGGAAATTGGCAAGTATCTGCGCCACGCGGGAGTCCCGTTTGCCTTTTACAAGCAGGACGGGCTGTTCCAGACCTGCGAGGCCGCCGACATTCTCGACCTGCTCAGAGGAATTGACGAACCCGGCCGCCGCTCGAACCGCCTCAAGGCGTGGGCTTCGCCCTTCTTCGCGGTTGAATACGGGGACCTGGCGCGGCTTGACGACGAGCGCAACTCGCACCCGATGCTCGAAAGACTGTTCGAATGGCGCGCACTTGCCGAGGCCGGGCGTTTCGCCGACTTGTTCGACGCCTTGCTCCATCAAAGCGGACTGGTCGAACGTGAATTGCTGTTGTCAGACGACCGTCGCGAACTCACCAACTACGAACACATCTTCGAGATTCTAACTCAGCAAGCATCGCGGCACGGAATCTCGCTCGCGGAAATAATCGAACTTCTCGACGCCTACATCACGGGGCGCGCGGCGCCGGCGGGCGACGATCCGGATGTGCAACGTTCCGAAGACGATCGCGACGCCGTGCAAATCATGACGATTCACAAAAGCAAAGGACTCGAAGCCGGCGTCGTAGCTCTCTACGGAGGATTTTTCGCAAACAACCGGCGCGATTGGGTCAGCATCTACCACGACGGAAAGCAACGGCGCCTTGCGATTGGCAAACCGGCGCGGGACGTTGAAAGGACGGCGCTCAAGAAAGAGCAGGACGAGGAGGATCAGCGGTTGCTCTACGTCGCGCTGACACGCGCGCGCGCCAAGCTGATACTGCCCTACGTCCCGGACGGAACGCTGAATCGAGACCTGTCGGGCTCCTATGCGCAACTGAACAATCGGCTGCGCACCCTCGATCGCGAAGCTCGATTGGAGACGCTCTTCACGACGGAAACTGTGGTCGCTCCAGCGTCAATCGATTCACAAAGTGAAAAAGAGGACGACGAAACGGCGCCTGACGAGAATGCCTTGTGTGACTGGCTCGCATCCGCGTCCGACACCGGCGGCCTTGACCGCGAATTCGCCGAGCTGGGCGTTGGGCATCGCGGCTTGATGATCGAATCTTACACCTCGCTTCAGACGGCGCGCGAAACTGGGGTGGCCACCGCTTTCGATCCCGATGAATTCAAAACCAGCGTCGATGCCATCGATGCGCGTGCCGACAACCTCGATTTGCCCGGCGGCCGCCACGTCGGCATTTTCCTGCATGAGGCGATCGAGAAGCTCGATTTCAAATCCTTTGGCGATGCCCCGGATATGGAATCCTGGATGGCGCGGGATGACGTGCGCGAGTTGTTCGCGAGCGCCATGCGCCGCCACGGCGTGAATGATCCGCGATGGCTGGCCCGCGGACGCGAGATGGTTTTCAACGCGCTCACCTCGCCGGTCGCGCTGGGCGAAACGGTACTCGAGCGCGCACTGTACCGGCTGCCCGCCGTCCGCGAAATGGAATTCGCGTATCCAATTCCCGAGAAACATCACTCGTTGCTCGGCGACGGCCCGGACGGCGCGTGGATCGTCGGACGGGGCTACATAAAGGGTTTTATCGACTTGGTATTCCAGCGCGACAAGCTAATATACTTCGCCGACTGGAAGGGCGATCTTCTGCCATCGTATGAGCCTGCCGCAGTCGCACGGCACGTCGAACGCCACTATCGGTTGCAGGCGCGAATTTACTCAGTCGGTATCGTGCGCCTGCTCGCAATCCACAGCGAGCGCGACTACGACTCGAGGTTTGGCGGTCTTTTGTACGTCTTTCTTCGTGGCGTCTCGCAGGCCGGTGACGGAAAATCCGGATTTTACTTCGCAAGACCATCGTGGAATGAAATAGTCACTTATGAATCCGACCTATTGACTCGCGAACCCGGCTCCGAGCTCCGCGCTTGAAAGAGAAATACTCATTACTCGGAATGGATACCGCGTGGCGACGCTTCGATTCAGCCCGTGACGGCGGCCGTTCCGCGTTCAACGCTCGCATGCGCGCGCTCGAAGTCTCGGCGTCCGGGCTTAATCTTGCGCCTGAGTCGGTTCACTTGGCGGCCGAGCTCGCGGCCCTTGAACCGGTTCTGAAAGACGATGACCGAATCGCACTCATCGTGCTCATCCTCGTCTCGCTGGTAGCGCTTCAGGACGGAAGTACCCGCTTTCCGGTAGCTGGTCCGCTTTCGCGAGGGCCTATGCGGCGCGTGCTCGGTTCGCTCTGTGCCGATGGCTTTGGTGACGACGCCATCGCTACGATCGCTGCTTCGATCGAAGGCCTTATACAGTCCGACCGCGCATCAGCAGTAGTCGGTCGGCGGGAGGATGAATACAAACCCTTATTATATATCGCGCCTTACATAGTTCATCACCGCATTTATCACTACGAGTGTGAACTGGCTATTCGACTCGCTGCACTATTGACTACGGGTACGCAAGAAGAGGTGGACGCGGAAAACCTTAATCGCGCGCTTCAGGGTGTGATTGCTCGCCCCGTTATTGTGCAGGGCGAACAGATTGTGATGTCTGATGAACAGTGCAACGTCGTTGCCGCTTCGGCGCACGCCGGACTAACAGTTGTTTCAGGTGGCCCGGGCACCGGTAAGACTTCGATTATCGTCGCGATCATGCGTCTGATGGTGCGGCTCGGGGTCGACCCGTCCCAGATTGCCCTGGCGGCCCCAACGGGAAAAGCCGCCTATCGGATGGGCGAGTGCATCGGCGAGTCGCTGACGCGAATAGAACGGCTCGACAATGTAGATCAGGCACTCCTGGATGCGCATCTCGAGCCCGCGACGATTCATCGCATGCTCGGCTACTCGCCTGATTCCGGGCGCTTCCGCCATCATCGCAACAACCCGCTCTCCGCGAAGGTGGTGATCGTCGACGAAGGATCGATGCTTGATGTCACCTTGATGGAACGACTGACGAACGCGATTCAGCCTGGAGCGCGGCTGATCCTGCTCGGCGATGCGGATCAATTGCCGTCGGTCGCTGCGGGTTCCGTGTTTCGCGATCTCGTCCCGTCTGCCGGGGACGATACCGGTCCGCTCACCACGGCATCGATGCGGCTCGAAGTGAACCATCGGATGAACAGCGAAAGCAGCGCCGGCCGATGCATTTTGCTCGCGGCCCGGTCGATTAACGACGGCGATGCCCAGCTCCTGAATTCAATCGACGAATCGAATACTCCGATTGTGGCGCGGCGCTCATCACCGGATCAACTCACGTTCGCCGGCGTCGAATTTATTACAACCGCGTCGCGCGAACTCGGCCCGTTTCTGGATCGCTGGTACGCCGATCGAGTGCGCGGCGGCCCGGAAATGGAAGAATTGGTTGCGCATGAATACGTCGAACGCGATGGCCGTTTCGATGACGCCGACTGCGAGCGATTACGGTGCCTGTTCGCGCACGCCGGAAAATCACGCATCTTGTGCGTGACGCGCGTCTTCGAGACCGGCGCCGAGCGAATAAACGCGCGTCTTCATTCGCGCGCCGCCGAATCCGCGGGCGTCGCGGCAGAGCGCGCCCCATTGGTGGTTGGCGAGCCGCTAATCGTGCTGCGTAACGACTATGAACGCGGACTCTTCAACGGCGACAATGGAATCAGGCTGTGGGTCCGGCGCCGCAACGGCTCGCAAGTCCCGATGGCGATATTTCCGCGCGGCGACAACTTCGTCGCATTCCGATTCGAGGCGCTACGCGAATTCGTCGAGCTCAGCTACGCGATGACGGTGCACAAGGCGCAGGGCTCCGAGTTCGATTCCATCGCCATCGTTCTTCCCGAGAAACCCGTCGCTGTTTTGACCCGCGAGCTCATCTACACCGCCGTCAGCCGCAGCAGAACCTCGGTCGTCATCGTCGGCGACGAATCGACGCTCAACCACGCAATCGCCTCTCGCGTCGAGCGATTCTCGGGACTCGCCGATCGGATCAAACTGGCGCTCGCCGGTTAACTCTTCGGCGTGTGCGAGATCAGGAATTCTCTCGCGCGCTTCACCGTCGCGCCAATCACGTCAGGCGTCTTCCAGTTGTCGATAAGTTCGGAGTTCGGTGCGAGCGCGGCGATTTCCTTCGAGGTTTCCGCCGGATGATAGTCGTCGTTGCCGCAAAGAATCAGCATCGGCGTTTTGCACGAGCGCACAAATTCGCGCGAAACGTTGAACACGAAATCGCCGCCATACATCCGGTCGCGGAACTGCCGCAGCGCGGAGTCGTCAAGCTTTGGACGATGCGCCTTCAGCGCCTGCGCCCATCCGTCGAACATCGCGAAGAACATCTCGCGATTGCGCTGGCTGAGTCCGATTGGATTCTGCAGAATCGCGGCGCTGACCCGTAGCGGCGCGGCTTTGATCGTTCCGAGGCAGTACGACGATCCGATGCATCCGCCCATCACGTGGCATTGCTCGATCCCAAGATGATCGAGCAGTGCAATATGATCGCCCGTGTAAGTGTCCCATCCATCATCGCCGCTGATCGGCCCGGCCGACTTGCCGGCGTTGCGCTGGTCCATCGCGATCACGCGGAAGTTGGCCGCGAGTTCCTTGGTCGGATCGAACGGGCTCGTGGCCCAGAACTCGATACTCGAGCGCATCCCGCCGGGCGCGAATAGCAGAATCGGATACCCCGTGCCGTACTCCTCGTAGTATATTGATACATCGGCGCGCTTGAACGTTGGCATCTTCAGACTCCTTGCAAATGCTTGGAATGGATTCTCCACGCACGCGCGCTCGCCGACCCCGGCTTCTCAGCTATGCCACGGCTCGACCAGGATCTTCGCGTGCGTCTCCGGTGACGCGAGGTCCTCGAACGCCTTCGCTACTCCTTCCACGCCGACCTTGCCCGTGATCATCGGGTCGCCGTTGATCCGTCCTTCGGCGAGATGGCTCAGCGTCGCCGCGAACTCTTCGGGCGAATAGCCGAGCACGAACTGGATATTCAGCTCTTTGCTGATTCCTGTGAGCGGCTCGATCTGGTCGCGCTCCACGCATACTCCAACCACCACGATCCGCGCATTGCCCGGCGCCGCCAACATGATCGATTCGATCACGCCCGGCACCCCCACGCATTCGAAGATCACCGCGGGCCTGAGCGCCGGTCCCGGCATCCACGGCGGCAGCATCGGCGCCTTCGCGGGATCGCTGTACGTAGCCATCTGCCGCCAGCTCTCGTACGGTGACTTCTCTTTTGGATCGACGACGAGGTCTGCGCCCATCTGCCGCGCCAGCTCGCGCCGTCGCGGCGAAAAATCCGCCGCCACGATCGGATGCACGCCGCCGAGCTTGAGAGCCGCAATCACCGCAAGGCCCACCGGCCCGCATCCTATAACCAGCGGCGCGTCATCTCTGTCCAGCCGCGCTTTCTGCACCGCGTGATAGCCGACCGCCATCGGCTCCGTCATCGCCGCGCGCTCGGTGGAAAGCCCGTTGGGCACCTCGAGCAGCAGAAACTCCGTCAGCCGCATCAGTTCGCCGTATCCGCCCGGATATTCGTTCGAGTAGCCAACCGATTCGACGCCGGTCGCCTTGATCAGCACCGGCATCGCACACACGCGCGTCCCCGCCTTCAATCGCTTTTGCGTCTGCGGCCCGTAATCGACCACCTCCGCGCAGAACTCGTGACCCATCACGACGTCGCGAGTGAGATCCATCACGAACGGCGCTCCGGATTTTCGCGACGCCTCGACCAGCTTCTCGGCATGCTTGAGCGTGTGCAGATCGGACCCGCATATTCCGCACGCGAGCGTTTTAACCAGCGCCTCGCCCGCTCCAGGAGCCGGTGTGGGAATGTTATCGACGACGAGCTTTTTGCCTCGCATTACGGCAGCGCGCATTACTCTTCTCCTTCATCCTTTCCCGATCGAAATGATTTCAGTGCGGTTCCGGGCGGCGGTTTGAACGATCGGTCAAGCCCCCGCTCCGTTACTCTAGCAGGGTTGTTCCATCGCTCGTAAAGTCCCCGCTCCCGCGATTCTATTTCTGTTGCTTGTATTTGCACGGTGACTGTAACATCTCTCTCCGGGGATACAGCGATGGGCCGCAAGATTCTTTTCATTACCACCGATCAGCAGCGTTACGACGCGCTCGGATGCAACGGCGGCCGTATCGCGCGCACGCCGGTCGCCGACTCGCTCGCCGCCGCCGGAATCAATTATCGCCGCGCCTACAATCAGAACACCGTCTGCATGCCCGCGCGCTCGACCATGATCACCGGCCAGTACGTCCGCACTCACGGCGTGTTCTCCAACGGCGTCCCTCTTCCCTTGGACGCGCCCAGCGTCGCCGCGTGGCTTCACGACCGGGCTGGCTATCGCACCGCACTCATCGGCAAGGCGCACTTCGAGCCGATGTTCGATCCTGCCGGGCGATGGGCTGAGAACCGCATGGGCCGCGAACGCTCTCATGGACCGTATCGCGGATTCGATTGGATGGAACTTGCGATGCACGGGCCGATGGCCTTCTTCCACTACTCGATGTGGTTGCGCGAGAACTATCCCGCGGAGGTCGGCGGCTTCGTCACGATGTTGTCCGGCAGCCCCGGCGGCGACAGCGGCGCGCCCGAAGTCGCCTACAATCCGATTCCGCGCGAGCACTATCACACCGATTGGGTTGCCGACCGCACCATCGCCTATCTGCGCACGCTCTCGCCCGACGACGACTGGTTCGTGTGGATGAGTTTTCCCGATCCGCATCATCCATGGGATCCTCCGGCTTCCGAGGCGCGTCGAATCAACTGGCGCGATCTCGATCTCCCGCCCGGCCATCCCGGCTCGCGCGAGAAAATCGAAAAAATCCTTGCACAGAAGCCGCGCCATTGGCTCGATTGGTATCAGGGCCGCTTCCGCAACGAGGAGGGCGGCCCGTGGAACTTCGTGCCGTGCCAGATGACTCACGACCAGGTGCGCGAGATCAACGCGCTCGTCCACGTCAAGAATGAACTGATCGACCAGGCCTGCGGCCGCGTGCTCGCCGCCGTCGCCGCGCGCGGCTGGGAGGCTGACACCGACGTCTTTTTCACCACCGATCACGGCGAGCTGCAGGGCGACTTCGGCCTGATGTTCAAGGGCCCCTATCACGTGGACGCGCTGATGCGCGTGCCTCTCATCTGGCGTCCCGCACCGTCGGCAAAATTATCCGCCGCCGAAGTCTCCGAGCCCGTCGGACATCTCGATCTCGCGCCGACGTTTTGCGCCATCGCCGGCGCGCCAATCCCCGATTGGATGCAGGGTTCCGCTCTGCCCACCGCCGCCGGCTCGCCGCGCCAGCGCGCAATCACCGAGTGGGATAGCCAATTCGCGCAGCTCGGGATGCGTCTGCGGAGCATCTATCGCGACGGTTTCGTCTGCACCGTGTACGAGCCTTCGACCCGTGACATCGGCTTTGACCTCGTGCGCGCGTACCAGGCGCTTCGCATCGCAACTCCACTCCCCGACATCCGCTACGACGGTACCGAGGGCGAGCTTTACGATTTGCGCGAGGATCCCCTGCAATGGCGCAATCTCTGGAATGACGCCGGCCACGCCAGGCTCAAATCCGATCTCATCGCCGACCTCTACGGCCATCTTGCGCCCGAGCGGACTCCGCGGCTGACCGTCGACGCCCCCGCTTAACGATCCAACCCGTTCGCCGCATGCCGGGAGGGGATTCAACGCGCCCGCCAGTGCGCGGCTCTGGGAGCTGGCGTGGGTTCGACTCGCGTGGCAGGTGGACGTGCGCAGTCTCGTCGCGTACACAGTAGCCAAGGCTCGCGACGTTTCAGGCGGCGGAGCGGCAGCGCTGATGCCAGCAAAAATCAAACGCGCGATCGCATTGTCAATTGCTACGTGTGCAATTGCGCTCGCGGGATGCTGGCCGTTCCATTCCAATCAGGAAACGCAGCAGCAAAAATTTATCGAAGCGATGAATCACGGCAATGGCGCGCAGGCCAGCCAGATCTGGCTCAACATGGACGCCAGGAGCCGCGCCGACTTTGAACACAGCCAGGGAATGCGGCCGAACTTGTCGCCCGATGAAGTGCAGAAGCAAGTGATGCAACACTACCAGGACAAAATGGGCGCCGACGACAGCAACGAATCGATCGAACGGCCGACCCCCTACGTCGATCTCGGTGGGCTGGAGAGTCTTCCCGGGTATGTCGGCCCGTCGGGCGCGCCGCCCCAGTCCGTGACGGTGCCGACACAGAACGCGCCGTCCAGGTGAGGGTTACGACGATGGAGTTTGCGCTGACAGCCGAGCAGAAGTTGCTGCAGGAAACGCTGCGTGACTTCGCGCAGCGCGAACTGCTTCCCAATTACGCGTCGCGCGACGCGGATAGAGACCTGCCGCCGGCGCTGGTGAGGAAACTCGGCGAGCTGGGAGTGCTTGCGCCGACGGTCGGTGCGCAACTCGGCGGTTCCAGCCTCGATTATGTGTCGCTTGGAATCGCGCACGAGGAAATCGCGCGCGGCGATTTCAACGCCGCGTACGTCCTGCTGCTTGCGGCGCTGACCGCCGCAATAATCTCCCGCAGCGGCGACGCGCGTCAGCAGGCCGCGTTTCTTCCTCCGATTTGCCGAGGCGAAATTATCGCGGCGCTGGCTGTGACCGAACCCGGCGGCGGCTCCGACGCCGCACATGTCATGATGCAAGCGCGTCGCGATGGCGACAACTACGTCTTGAGTGGCGAGAAAACTTCCATCTCATTCTCATCATCGGCCGGCGCTGCCCTCGTCCTGGCCCGAACCGGCACGGCGCAACAGTCCGCTCGAGGTGTGAGCGCATTTTACGTCGATCTCAACTCACCGGGCGTATCGCGCACGCGCTTTCGCGATATGGGCTCGCGTGCCATCGGCCGCGGTCAGCTCTTTTTTGACGGCGTCCGCGTGCCCGCTGCCGCCCGCATCGGCGCGGAAGGCGCAGGCTTCGCCGAGGTGATGCAGGGATTCGATTTCAGCCGCTCGTTGATTGGCCTGATGTGCATCGGCGCGGCCGAGCAGAGCGTCGATGAGACTTGCGCCTACGTCGCCGAGCGCCAGGCGTTCGGCGCCCCGCTTGCACGGTTCGAGGGGGTATCGTTTCCGCTCGCAGAGGCGGCAGTTCGGCTGCGCGCCGCGCGTCTGCTCTGCTACGAAGCGCTGTGGCTCAAGGATCGCGGAGAGCCGCACGGATGGCTCGCGGCCGGAGCCAAGTGGCTCGCGCCCGAGCTGGCCGTCGAGGTCTTGCATCAATGCCTTCTGCTCCACGGGCATCTCGGGTTCAGCCTCGACCTGCCGCATCAGCAGCGAATGCGCGATGTGATCGGACTCGAGATCGGCGACGGCACCGCGCAGATCATGAAGACGATTGTCGCGCGCGAGATTATCGGCAAGACTGCTCGCCCGTACTAGATGGTGGCGTCTAGATGGCTGGATCGAAATGGCCGATTACCTGGGATGCGCGATGGATTTGGGCCGGGCCCGCGCCCTTGCCGGTTTCGCCGATCGATCCGGTCGGACTTCCGCCGAAAGAAACCTGGAACCGATTTTGCTACTTGCGCCGGACGGTTCACCTCGGATCGATCCCTGCGTCAGTTCCCGCACGAGTGACGGCCGACTCGCGCTTCGTGATGTTCGTCAACGGCGTCGAGGTTGCTCGCGGACCGGCGCGTTCGATACCCGAGCGTCTGGCATGGACGGAGATCGATCTCGCGCCGTATCTTCACGCGGGCCGAAACGCAATTGCGTCACTGGCGCGCTTCTACGGCTTGCCGGGACCGTGGTGGCGGCCCGCGACGCCGAGCTTCCTTCTCGGTTTTGGATCATTCGCGTTCGAATCGCCGGCCATCGGCGTGATTTCGGATGCCACGTGGAAAGGACGTGCCGCGCCGTATCGGCAGGATGTGGTCCGGATCGCGGCTCTGCCGGTGCCGCCGATCGAAATCCTCGACGGCGCCGCAATTCCCGCTGGATGGAACGACGCAGCGTTCGATGATTCCGATTGGCAGCCTGCTGTCGAATTGTCGGCCGGCACTCTTTCGCCCAATCGCACGCGAATTCCGGTCGAGCCTTTCACCGCGCCCGAGCCCGGGGAAATAGCGCAGCTGACTTCGATTCCGATCGCACTGAATGAACTCTCCCGCCGTGGCGTCGCGACTCTCAATAGCGATGACCCACGCAGCGCGTATCCAACGGCGGAGCAATCCACCGATGGTCCCGACACCATCGTTAATTTCGACGCAGGAATGATCACGCTCGCGACGCCTTGGGCCGTCGTTCGCGGTCCTGCAGGTTCAATCATCGACTTGTACTGCGGCGAGGACCTGCGTGCCGACGGCAGCGCGGAAATGAATCCGCGCCAATTTGCGATGCGCTATATCCTGCGCGGCGGCGCGGCAGAACGGCTCGAGTCCTACGAATCGGTCGGTTTCCGCCATCTGTCGATCGTCACGCGCGGCGGTGCGCAGATCGAATCGGCCGGCGCGATCGAGCGGCGCTATCCGCGCGGTGACGAGGCGTATTTCGAATGCGACGATCCGGCGCTCAACAAAATCTGGCGCGTTGGTGCGCGCACGCTGGAACTCTGTTCGACCGACGCCTTCATCGACTGTCCCGGCCGCGAACAACGCGCGTGGCTCGGCGATTCCTACATCCACGCCCTGCTGACGTACGCGACCAACGCCGATTGGCGCCTGGTGCGCCGCCATCTGCGAATCTGCGCGCATTCGCGCCGCGGCGACGGTCTGCTGGCGATGGCCGCTGCCTGCGACTTCTCGATATCTTCGACCACCATCCCCGACTACTCATTGCACTGGATACGCGCGCTCGCCCGCTACTTCGAATATTCCGGCGACGCCACGACGGTTCGCGAACTGATGCCGACCGCGGCCGGCGTGCTGCCGGCCTTCGAGCGTTATCGCGCACCCGACGGACTGATTCGCGGGATGCCGGGTTGGATTTTCATCGACTGGGCGATGACCGAGCGATCGGAAGTAACCGGCGCGCTCGATGCGCTTTACGCGGCGGCCCTCGATGATTTCGCGTCGCTCGCCGATACTGTCATGGCCGATTCGCGTGCTGCCGCCGATGCTCGTGCGTGCGCTCAGCGGACCCGGCGGGCATTCGAATTGCTGTGGGACGAGGCCGCGGGCGTGTATGTGGACGCCGCCGACCGGCGCGGCGCCGGCAGGCGAGTCAGTCAGCATACCAACGCGATGGCGATCGTAGCGGGATGCGCCCCGCGACACCGCTGGCCCCGGATGCTCGACTACATCCTCGATGAATCGCGCGTCATCGTCACGCCCACGATTTCCGATAACCTCGCAGCGTACTTGAGCCAACGTATGGACCCCGGCGAGCACATGACCTTCGACGCCGGGCACGACGTGGTCGCGGCGCAACCGTTTTTTTCCCACTTCCTTCACGATGCGATGGTCCGCGCCGGCCGCCGCGACCTGATTCCTGCGCGATGCATGAAATGGTGGCCACAGATCGAACGGGGTGGCACTGCGTTCGAGGAGTACTGGGACGCGCGCCCCGGCGCCGGCAGCAGATGTCACGCATGGTCCGCGACGCCAACCTGCGATTTGACCACTTGGGTTCTCGGCGTGAGGCCGGCCGCTCCCGGCTACTCGCGCGCGGAAATCGCGCCGCGGTTCGGATCGCTTAGGCATCTCGAAGGCCGCGTCCCAACCCCGCACGGGCTTATCGAGGTGAATCTGGATCGCGAAGGCGGCGGCGAGGTCGTGATTCCGGACGATGTGGCCGCCCTCGTGCGCTTCGACGACGCGCCTCTCACCGGCGGCGAATTCGGCCCCGGGCGCCATCGCATTCCCCGTTGACGCCTGCCCGTGCGATAGTGGTAAAAATCGCGTCGGCCCTTCGGCTTCGCATCAGCCAGGACAACCGGCTGCGTAGCGTCTGGAATTGCCGCCATGAGTATCGACCGCACAGAGCAAAATCGAGGCAGGGACACGTCGAAGATTCCCGGCGATTTTCCGGCCGCACCTCTTACGCTCGAAGGTTACAGCATTCTCCATCAGATGTTCCGCGTGCGGCGCCGCGAATTGCGGATGCTCGACGCCGCCAAACGCAACGCTGCTCTCAAGGACGCGTCGCAGCTGTTCGGCGAGATGGCCCGGCGCGAAGACGGTGAAACCGCGCTCTTCTCCGCGCTCGGCCACAAGGGCGATCTGATGGTCGTCCACTTCCGCCGCAGCTTCGAGGAACTTGGCCAGGCCGAACTCGCCGTCGCCGGGCTCGCACTCACCGACTACCTGGAACCGACTACGTCGTATCTGTCGGTGATCGAAATCGGCCTCTACGAAGCGACGGTCGCGCTCTATCGCCGGCTCGTCGACAATGGGGTCGGACCGCGCTCGCCGCAATGGAAGTCTGAAATCGAGTCCGAGATCGCCCGGCAGCGGGAGAAGATTTCGCCGCGCTTGTTTCCGAAAATCCCCGCGCGTCCCTACTTGTGCTTCTATCCGATGGACAAGAAGCGCGAAGGCGCCGACAACTGGTATCGCCTGCCGATCGAGGATCGCCAGCGTCTCATGCACGAACACGGCATGGTCGGGCGCCGTTTCGCCGGCGAAGTGACGCAGATCATCTCGGGCTCGATTGGATTTGACGATTGGGAATGGGGCGTCGATCTTTTCGCCGACGATCCGCTCGTGTTCAAGAAACTCGTTTACGAGATGCGCTTTGACGAGGCCAGCTCGTCGTATGCGAAGTTCGGCCCCTTTTACGTCGGCATCCGTCTCGAGGCGGCCGAACTCGGCAAACTGTTTTCGATCTGATCGACCAACGCATTTCAACTCATGCCGGGAGACAACCATGATCACGCAAGGCGACGAATATCCGATTCATCAGACGCCGGAGCCGGTCCAGCAGGTCTTCACCAGCGACCGCAACTTTTACGATCGATTTTTTTTCAATGGCTGCTTCCCCGAGGGCGAGCCGTACTTCGCCGTCGGGATGGGAATCTATCCGAACCTCGGAATCATCGATTCCGCATTCGGCGTAACCGTCGGCGGCGTGCAGCATAGCGTGCGCGCGTCGCGGGTGCTCGGCGCAGAGCGGATGGACACGCGCGTCGGCCCGATCTCAATCGAGGTCCTGCGCCCGATGCAATCGATGCGCGTTCGCGTCGACCATGAAGCCGTGAAGGCCGACCTGATATTCGAGGCGCGCGCCGCGGTAATAGAGGAGCCGCGCTTTACCCGCCGCGCCGGTCCGCGGATCGTAATGGACATGACGCGGTTCACGCAGCACGGCGGTTACAGTGGAAGCCTGACGGTCGCCGGCAAGACCTACGAGGCAAAACCGTCGCGAGTGTGGGGTGCGCGCGATCGCTCCTGGGGCGTGCGCGGAATCGGACCGCAGGACCCGGCGGGAGTGCCCTCGTCCGCGATGGGCCAGTACTACTGGCTGTGGTCGCCGGCCAATTTCGAGGATGTCTGCACGCTTTGGGACGTCAATGAAAACGCCGACGGCTCGCGATGGCACGAGCACGGCGCCGTCACGCGCGCACAGCCCGGCGCCCCGCTCGATCTCTCGACCGGGGGCCTCGACTTCAACATCAACTATGCTTCCGGAACGCGCCACGCCAAAAGCGCCGAAATAATTTTGCGCACCCCGCAAGCCGGCGAAAGCCGCATCGAGTTGGAAATTCTGTACAACTTCTACATGCAGGGCATCGGCTACTTTCATCCGAAGTGGGGGCACGCAATGTACGTCGGCCCCGACGTCTCGACCTACGACTCGCTCAAAACCGCCGACGTCGACCAGCGCGATTTCTTTAATCAGCACATCGAGGCTGTATGCCGGGCGAAAATGGGTTCGCGCAAGGGGATGGCAATTCTCGAGATGTTAATCCTGGGTCCGCACACTCCGAGCGGCTTCAAGGATTTACTCGACATGCATCCGTAGCGGATTGATTTTTTGTCAGGACGGTTCGCGGCCGGCCCCTGATTCGCTCACTTCCCGAGCTTTCCGAGCATGCGCCCGACGAAGCCTTGCCGTTTCTTTTCTTCTACCGGCGCAGGCTCGCGGCCTTCTTTGAGAGCCGCGAAGATCTCTTCGACTTCGCCGTCAACCGGGAATCGGCCGGTACTCGATTTCGAGAAGACCAGCCGCCCGTTCACGATCACGTCGAACTGACCCGTTTTGCCGGCCGTGATTTCCGCCTTCTCGCCGAACCTGGAACCTAATGACGCGGCCAGACTGGCCGCGCGCGGCTTATAGCCTCAAGCTGCGCAGTAGAGAATTTCTGTAGCCATGATCAAAGCCTACCCGCCGGTCTCGCGCCGTTCAAACGCGCGTTGTGGTTCGCTCGCGAACTACTTGCCGTTGGGGATATCGACGAACACCGCCGCGGCGACCACCGACGACCACAGCCCGTCGCGATCGCCTATCGCCGACTGCGTGACGTTGCGCGTCGTTACGATTTTGTCCGACATCCGCCACAGATCCTTGCGCTCGTCGTAGCTCAGATTCGGATCGAAATCGATGCCAAGAATTGTCGCCAGCATCATCGCCGCCAGATCCTCCGCGTAGTCGCCCGCCTTCTGATCCGTTTCTCCCGTGCTGTGATGCTCGGACAGGTATCCGTACTGCGCCGGATTGCTGGGAAGCGCGACCCCCACCGACGATGCTATGAGCCGATGCGGTTCGTTGGTCGCGTTATCGCTCATCACGGCAAAAACGATCTGCCCCGGCGTCAGGTACTTCAAGCCTTCCTGCTGGCTGAGCAGTTTGCAGTTGGGCGGGAAAATCGATTTGACGCGCACGAGGTTGAACTCGGCGATTCCCGCCGAACGCAGCGCCAGCTCGAAAGAAGTCAGCTTCTCGCGATGCCGGCCCACGCCCTTGGTCAAGAATGTCCCCTTCGGAATCGGCCCCATTTATTTTCTCTCCCATCGATTGCGCGGGTGGCCGCGGTTGGTTGCCACAATTCCAGTTGGTTTGCGACGCTCGCGAAATCCGCTGCGCGCCGCCCCTTCTCCGGTTCCGGTCTCCTTGCTATGAATCCGCCCGCCCAACGCCGTGCTACACCGTGTTCACCGGTATGTACTCACCGAATACCTTGCGCATCGCGTCCGATATTTCTCCAAGCGTGCACCATCCGCGCACTGCATCGATTATCGGCGGCATCAGATTCTGCCCGCCGCCGGCAGCCGCCTCGACCCGCGCGAGCGCTTTCGTCGCCGTCTGCGCGTTTCTTTCTGCCCGCACGCGCGCAACGCCTGCCTTCTGCTTCTCCTCCAGCTCCGGCTTGACCCGCAGGATTTCCCCCGGCGGTTCGCCGCCCCCGGTGAACTGGTTTACGCCTACGATAATTCGCTGCATGGTTTCAATCTCGCGCTGGTAAATAAATGCGGCGTTCTGAATTTCGCGCTGCATGTAGCCGCGCTCGATTGCGGCGACTGCGCCGCCGAAGTCGTCGATCTTTGACAGGTACTCGACCGCCTTTTCTTCCAACTCGGTCGTCAGCCGTTCGACGTAGTACGAACCGCCGAGCGGATCGATCGTGTCCGCGACCTCCGACTCGTGCGCGATAAGCTGCTGTGTGCGCAGCGCGAGCAGCACCGAGGATTCCGTCGGCAGCGCGAGCGCCTCGTCTTTGGAGTTGGTGTGCAGCGATTGCGCTCCGCCCAGCACCGCCGCCAACGCCTGCATCGTCACGCGCACGACATTGTTGTCCACCTGCTGCGCGGTCAGCGTCGAGCCCGCCGTTTGCGCATGAAACCGCATCATCATCGAGCGTTCATCCTTCGCTCCGAAGCGCTCCTTCATTATTTTCGCCCACAGCCGCCGCGCCGCCCGGAACTTCGCGACTTCCTCGAAGAAGTTGTTGTGCACGTTGAAGAAGAACGACAGCCGGCTCGCAAACGCGTCGAGTTGCAACCCCGCTTTCAGCGCGGCGTCAACGTATGCGATCCCGTCGGCAATCGTGAACGCGAGTTCCTGCGCCGCGGTCGAGCCGGCCTCGCGGATGTGGTAGCCCGAAATCGATATCGTGTTCCAGTTCGGAACTTCCTTCGTCGCAAAACTGAAAATGTCGGTGATGATCCGCATCGAGCCGCGCGGCGGATAGATGTACGTCCCGCGCGCGACGTATTCCTTCAGGACGTCGTTCTGGATGGTGCCGTTGACCTTGTCCCAGCCCACACCCCGGCGCTCCGCCACCACCAGGTACAACGCCAGCAGGATCGACGCGGTCGCGTTGATCGTCATCGAGGTCGAAATCTTGTCCAGCGGCAGCTCGGCGAGCATCGTCTCCATGTCGGCGATCGAGCATATCGGCACGCCGACCCGTCCGACTTCGCCCTCGGCCAGCGGATGGTCCGAGTCGCGGCCCATCTGCGTGGGCAGGTCGAACGCGACCGACAGCCCCGTCTGGCCCTGCTCGAACAGGTAGCGGTAGCGGCGGTTCGATTCCTCCGCGCTGCCGAAGCCTGCGTACTGGCGCATCGTCCACAGGCGCCCGCGATACATCGTCGGCTGCACGCCGCGTGTAAACGGATACTCGCCTGGGAAGCCCAGCTCGTTCACAAAATCGAAGTCGTTCAGGTCTTCGGGATCGTACGCTCGCTTGATTTCGATTCCCGAGCTCGTGACGAACTTCGCCTTGCGCTCGGCGCCGCGCTTCAAAGAAGGATTGAGTTTGCGTTCCTCCCAGGTCTTGCGCGCGTCCCCGATTTTGCGATCGTCTTCAGCCATCGTAACTTGCCTCTAACAGGATGTTGAACGGTTCAGGACACGAATTGCCCTTCGATAGGAGTGTTTCAACACCCTGCTAAGGTACGCGGTAGCCTTCCAGTTCGGCGCCGTCACGCAATAGAACCACGTATGTGACCTCGCCGCTCGTGGCAAGCACGCCGGAAAACTGCGGGCGGCCCCACATGTTGCTGCGCGGCAGCTTCAAATCCATGATTTGTGTTCCATTCGCGAGTTTGAAAACCCTGAACCCACGATAATACGAGGGGTCAAGTTCGAACATAACGTGGCTCTGGTCGCAATCGAGCAGCTCATATCTCAGGTCCCCGGACAGATCCGGGCATGTGCAACCCCAAGGCGACTGGGGTGGAACCCTCCTCGAGTAGGCCGCGATGCGTGTCATCCGTCCAAAGGGGTTGAGATTGTTATGCAAATCGTCTAACGAGGAGAAACCAAGCGGAGCGAGTTTCGGCCCACATGCCTTTTCTTCCGGCGTCGAAGCGCTCTCGGCGAGCCAGAGTTTGTTGATAATGGTATAAGTACACACCGTTTCAGGCTTCAGGCCGGGAAGAGTTAAGGTTTCCACCGCATACTGGCCGGTAAGGGTCACGTTGCCGTCGATCGTTTCGCGCTTATACTCCTGAAGGCCGCTCACTACGAAGGCCCCGCTGGGGCTGAAACCCATGTCGCCTGCGGCCAGCAGAGGATCGGTGACCACGACGCGGCTGAGCAGCTTGAACCCGTGGAGATCGATAATGTTCAGGACAGATAGCGGCTTTGCAGATTCGCCGGGGAGAGCCTCGTTCCATTTGTCTGCGTTCTGGCTCAAACGGACCACGAGATAATTCGCTGCGGGGTCCATTAAGAGCTGATCGTTCCGATCCACCCGGTCTCCTTGAAAATTTGAATCGATTGGTTCATCATTCGGCCCCACGTCGACATCCAGCTCGTCCTCACGCGGTTGCGAGGTGGCCCAGTCCGCGATGCGCCGCAGCTTCCAGATTTGCTTGGGCTGTTCGCGCTGCTTGGTGACCACCAGCAAGGCACCATCGGGCATCGAATGCAGGGTCGAGAACTCCTGGTTATTCTGTGGCTTGTGCAACCTGTAGGTGAAGGATCTTGCGTTCCCCTGGCCGGGGCAGACCGTCAAGAAGAAAGCAACCACCAGGAAAAGAGTCCGTCGCTCAAGCATTGCGCAATCGTATCACTCCGGAATCTTCTTTTTGAGAACCGTTCCGGCCAAATTGTATCCCTCAGCAGGCGGTCGCATGCGGCTGGCGCTGCTACTCGATGACCATCATCAGTTGGCCCTTCTCGACCGCCTGCCCCGCGACCACCTTCACTTCCACGACCTTGCCGGCCTTGGGCGCCTTGACTTCGTTTTCCATCTTCATCGCTTCGACGATGATAATTCCCTGTTCCGCTTTGACTTCGTCTCCCGGCGCGACCAGCACGTTAACCACCCGGCCCGGCATCGCGGATTTTATTTCCACGCGGCCGCTGACCTCGCGCCGCTTGCCGGCCGCGCGCGCCGTCCGTCGCGCCGCATCGGCGACCGTGAGCCGCGTCGATCCGCTCCGCGACGCAACCACAGTTTCCTCGCCGTCGCGCGCCACGTCAAAATCGAACGAGCGATTGTTGATAATCACCGAAAAGGACACCGGCCCGACCGTGCGCAAATCGGCTTCGAAACGATTCTCACCGAAACGAATCGCGAACGAGTCCGCGGCGAGCTCTTCAATCTCGATTTCGTGTTCCTGAGCGCCAAGCGTCACGAGGTACCGCATCGGTAACAGTCCCGGCTATCTCCTCAGCGTGTCGAACCGGCCGATCGCCCGCCATGCGGACGCCTGCGGCGCGGCCACCGGCTGTGCGCCGGCGCCATTGCCGTGGTTGGCATTTTTCTGCGCTGCGATCGCCGCGAGAAATATCGCCGCCAGTTCCGCACCGCGCGGCGCGGCGCCGTTTTCATTCGGATGATACTCGCGGTCGATAAAATAGGTATCGAATTCACCTTTCAAAAACTTGGGATGCGTCATAATCCAGCGATGGAAGTCGAGGTTGGTGCGCAGATCGCCGGAAATTACGAATTCGCCGAGCGCCCGCCGCATCCTGTCGATCGCCTGCTCGCGATTCGCGCCCCACACCGCCAGCTTCGAGATCATCGGGTCGTAAAATACCGGCACTTCGGCGCCCGGATAAACTCCCGTGTCGTTGCGCACCCCCGGACCGTCGGGAAATCTGAGCGTCTCGATCTTTCCCGGCGCCGGTGCGAAGCCGGCCGCCGGATCTTCCGCGTAGATTCGGCACTCGATCGCCCAGCCGCGTTGGGTGAGATCTTTTTGCTTGAACGGCAGCTTCGCGCCCGCGGCGATTTCGATTTGCGCGCGCACCAGGTCCACGCCCGTCACCAGCTCGGTCACCGGATGCTCGACCTGGATGCGCGTGTTCATCTCGAGGAAGTAAAAGTTGCGCTCTGCGTCGACCAGGAACTCGATCGTTCCCGCGCTGACGTAGTTCACCGCCTTGGCCGCGCGCACCGCGACCTCGCCCATCTCCGCCCGCATCTTCGCCGTGATAAACGGCGACGGCGATTCCTCGACGACCTTCTGATGGCGCCGCTGAATCGAGCATTCGCGCTCGAAGACATGGACGATGTTGCCGTGCGCGTCGGCGAGCACCTGCACTTCGATATGGCGCGGTCGCTTCAGAAATTTCTCGACGTAAAAGCGCCCGTCGCCGAACGACGACTTGGCCTCGCTTGAGACCGTGCGCACCACTGACGCGAGGTCTTTGCCGTTCTCGACGAAGCGCAGCCCCTTGCCGCCGCCGCCCGCGGCCGCCTTCACCATGATTGGAAACCCGATCTTTTTCGCGAACGCGGCTACTTCCGCCTCGGTCTCCAACGTCCCCGGCGAGCCCGGCACGACCGGCACTCCCGCCGCCGACATCAATTTGCGCGCCTCGACCTTGTCGCCCATCCGCTCGATCGCGTCCGCCGGCGGCCCGATCCAGGTCAGGCCGGCCCGCTGCACCGAGCGCGCAAACGCGGCGCGTTCGGAGAAAAAGCCGTAACCCGGATGAACCGCGTCGGCCTTGGAAGATTTCGCGGCCTCAAGAATTTTCGCGGTGTTAAGATAGCTCTCGGCAGCCGGCGCCGGACCGACCGGGTAGGCATGATCGGCTTCGCGCACGTGCAGCGCGGCGCGATCGGCGTCCGAGTAGACGGCGACCGACTCGATTCCCAACTCGCGGCATGCGCGGATGATCCGCACCGCGATCTCTCCGCGGTTGGCGATTAGAATCCGCTTGAACATCAATTTTCCCTGGCGCCGACCTTCTTTCAGACCGCGCTCACGTTCTCCAAATTGTATACTGAATCCAGCCCACGCGAGCTAACCGCGCGCGGCGGCCGGTGCGGACGCTTTTGGTCAAAGTGGAATATTGCCGTGCTTGCGCGGCGGATTCTTGTCGCGCTTGTTCGCGAGCGCCTTGAGCGCGCCGATCAGCCTGGGGCGCGTGTCGCGCGGCATGATCACTTCATCGATATAGCCGAGCTCAGCCGCCTTGAACGGATTCGCAAAAGTTTTGCGATAGTCCTCGGCCAGCCGCGCGCGCTCGGCGACTGCATCTTTGGCCTTGGCGAGCTCGTTGCGAAAAACAATGTTGATGGCCTGCTCGGGTCCCATCACCGCGATCTCGGCGCTCGGATACGCAAAGTTGAAATCGCCGCGAATATGCTTCGACGACATGACGTCGTACGCACCGCCGTAAGCCTTGCGCGTTATCACCGTCACCTTGGGCACGGTGGCCTCGCAGAACGCGTAGAGCAGCTTCGCACCATGCCTGATAATTCCGGCGAACTCCTGCGAGGTACCGGGCAGAAAGCCCGGCACATCCACGAACGTGACAAGCGGAATGTTGAACGCGTCGCAGAAGCGCACAAATCGCGCCGCCTTCACCGACGAGTCGATATCGAGGCATCCCGCCAGAAAGGCCGGCTGATTCGCGACCACGCCGACCGAGTAGCCGCCGAGCCGCGCGAACCCGATCAGCATGTTGTGCGCGTAATCCTTCTGCACTTCCAGGAACTGGCCCTCATCGACCACGCGCCGGATAATCCCGCCCATGTCGTAAGCCTTGTTGGGATTTTCGGGGACGATCGAATCGAGCGCGGCATCGCAGCGGGCGGGGTCGTCACCGCTCGCGACGAATGGCGGGTCTTCGACATTGTTCGACGGAATATATGAAAGCAGCTCGCGGATCATCGCGAGCGCGCCCGCGTCGTCGTCGGCCTCAAGATGGCACACGCCCGACTTCTGGCTATGCGTATCTGCGCCGCCAAGCTCCTGCATCGTGACCTCTTCGTGCGTGGTCGCCCGGATCACGTCGGGCCCGGTGATGAACATGTACGAGGTATCGCGCACCATCACGATGAAGTCCGTCATCGCCGGCGAATACACCGCGCCGCCGGCGCACGGTCCCATGATCGCGGAAATTTGCGGGATCACTCCCGACGACATTACGTTGCGCAGAAAAATATCCGCGTAGCCCGCCAGCGACACGACGCCCTCCTGGATTCGCGCGCCGCTGCCGTCGTTGAGCCCGATCACCGGGCATCCGGTCTTCATCGCGAGGTCCATCACCTTGCAGACTTTCTCCGCGAACGCGCCCGACAGGCTGCCGCCGAAGACCGTGAAATCGTGGCTGAAGATGCACACCTGCCGCCCGCCGATCGTGCCGTAGCCTGTCACGACCCCATCGCCGGGGATTTTTTTCTCCGCCATGTCGAAGTCTGTGATTCGATGCGTCTTGAACTTGTCGATCTCGACGAACGAGTCACGGTCGAGGAGAAACTCGACACGCTCGCGCGCGGTCATGCGGCCCTGTGCGCGTTGCTTCTTGAGCCGGTCCTGGCCGCCGGCCGCCTCCGCCTCGCGCGTGAGCCGCTTGAGTTGTTCGAGATTTTCTTTAAGGCCCATTTGTCACAACCGCGATAAAGCGAGATAGACGCCAAACAAAAAGGCGCCAGTCACGCGCCACCGGCAAGATAGATACCGCATGTTCGCCGCCGGTTAAAGCGCCCGATTATTCCGAGGTGCGGGGTGAAAACCCGGAGAAATCGAATCGGTCGCCGGCCTTGATCCCGTTCTTTGCGCAGAAACCGCCGTTCACTTCGAGCACATACTGCGAGTCGCCTTCGACGCCGACCAGCTTGTCGGAAAACGGCTCCGCGTTCACGACGATTCCAATCACCCGGCGCGCCGCATCCGCGAAAATCATGTCGAGCGGAATCGGCGTATTGTGCATCCAGTAATTCCGGCGCGCCGTATCCGGGAAAACAAAGATCATCCCCGCATTCTCGTCGAGATGCTTGCGATACATCAGGCCGAGCTCGCGCTGCGCGTCCGTGTTCGCCACTTCGACCGCAACTGTGGCGCGCGGCTTGCCGTCAGCGCCGACTATCGTGACGCATGGACCGCGCGCGCATCCGAGCAACGCGAGCAGGATGACCACGGGCGCAAATGGGCCGAATCGGAGGCGCAAGCGGCGACGCAACGTTGCTCCCATGGCTGGGCGCAAATCTAGCGCGTCGATGAGCCGCGGGGAATCAGATCAGGTTGTTTCCGGCGAGATATCCTCGAGCTCTCGTCCCGAGGTCTCCGGAAAGAACAATATGATCGCCGGCGCGATTATCCAGAAGACCGTCACGTAGCAGATCGCTCGCGCGTGCGAGCCGGTGAACCGGAACAGCACGCCCTCCAGGAACAACCCCAGTGCGCCGCCGGTCGTGCCCGCGACCAGGAGCGCGCTCCCCGCGGTCGAACGATAAGAGGTCGGAAACAACTCCGCGCTGTAGGCAGCCAGAATGTTGCCCGACGCGATGTCGAAAAATATTTCCAACATCCATACTGGAACAATCGACCAGCCCGGCGCCGTATACATCCAGATAGTCAACAGCGGCGACAGGAACGTGAACGCCGCCCCCATCACGCGCCGCCCATAGCGATCGCTCAGGCGGCCCGCGACGATCGAGCCCAATATTCCGAAAGCACCGCCGAACAGAAACAACGACGAGACGTTGCCCGGCGACCAATGATGCGTCTCCTGCAGAAACTTCGGAAACAGAAAGCCTGACACGTTGCCGCCCATCGAGCTCAGAAACGCCACCGACAGTATCATGACGAGCCGTCCCGGGTACGCGCTGTACAACTGCACGAGCGGCTGCCAGATCTTCACCGGCTGCAGCCCTTCGAGCTTCTCTTTCTCGAAGCGCGCGCTTTCGGGCAGCAAGCGCCGCAGCGGAATGATCAGCACCAGCGGCACCAGCGCGATCACGTACAGTCCGCGCCATCCGTAAGGAATCACATTGATAAACGCGAACACGATCGCGGCCAGGCCGTAGCCCATCGACGACACCGCGCCGAGCAGTCCAATCGCCCATCCGCGATTGGCAGCGTCAACTTCCTCCGCCACTATCACCATCGCGATTGCGGCTTCGGCGCCGGCGAACGCGCGCGCAATTATTTCAAACGCTGCAAAGCTCCGCTCGCCCGGCGCGATCGCGATAAGGCCGGTGAAAATCGTGTAGCCGAAGACCGTGTAGAGCAGCAGCCGGCGGCGCCCGAACACGTCGGCAAAGGGAGTCATCAGCAACGCCAGCAGGTAGCCGAGCCGGATCACCGAGAGCACGGCGCCAAGGTGCGCCTCCGCGATCTTGAGCCCCGCCTGAATTTGCTTGAGCGCGAGACTCAGCAGGGCGCGATCGTATTGATCGAAAAAGCCCGCGGTTGATGCGATCCAGAATACCCGGCGCTGGCGCTTGGTGAACGGCGGCGTCCTGCCCAGCAGACCAAGGTTGACACTCCGGCGGCCTGCTTCCTCAGCCACATGCCCGGTTTCGGGTTTCAAATCGGGCGCGCTGGCGGGATCGGTCATCTGGATTCAATCGATCGCGACCGGCAATGACTCGAGACCGCGCAAAAAGTACGACCCCTTGTAAACCGGTTTCATCGCGGGGTCTTTCAGCCGCAGCCGCGGGAAGCGCTCGAGCATCGCGCCGATCGCGATCGCACCCTCCATCCGCGCCAGCGGCGCGCCGATGCAGAAGTGGATTCCCTCGCCGAACGCAAAGTGGTCGCGAGGCTCGCGCGTGATGTCGAAACGATCGGGATCTTCGAACTGCGCCGGATCGCGATTTGCCGCGGCAAGGATTATGAAGCAACCGAGATTGGCCGGCAGCTCGGTCCCGCCGAGTATCGTATCTTCCTTCGTGAAGCGAACGGTGGACTGCACCGGTCCGTCGTAGCGCAGGATCTCCTCGATCGCCCTGGCCATCAGCTCCGGCCTTTGCCTCAGTAGATTCATCTGCGCGGGATTGCGCCCGAGCGCGAGCATCCCGTTGCCGATCAGATTGGTCGTGGTCTCGTTACCGGCCAGCAGCAGGAGCAGCACGAACGCCAGCAATTCGCCCGCGTTCATCGCTTCGGCGTCGTCGTGCGCGGCGACCAGCGCGCTTATCAGGTCGGCGCCGGGATTCTTGCGCCGCCGCTCAATCTGCTCGGCGAAATAGCTGCGCAGCGCCTTGGTCGCGGTGTGAAATTGCTGCGGCAGCGGAGTCCCGGGCAGAGTGTTGTCGCCCGATACCACCGTGTCGGACCAGTGCTTGAACTGTTCGTAATGGTCCGGCGGCACGCCGAGCATCTCTGCGATAACCATCACCGGCAGCGCGTTCGCAAACCCGCTCATCACGTCGAGCTCGCCCTTGCGCTGGGCATGGTTGATGAGATTTTTCGCGATCTCGCGGATTCGCGGCTCGAGATCGCGGATTCGCCGCGGCGTGAAATCACGCGACACCAGGCGGCGCAGCCGGGTATGCATCGGCGGATCGGAAAACAGCATCGTGCGTGCGCCGGCAAACGGCCCCTCGTTCGGAGGTTCGGCGGGATCGCGCGGCCGCTCGCTCGAGAAATGGGCATGGTCGCGCAGCACCGCCATCACGTCGCCGTAGCGAGTGACCATCGCGATCGGCCCGAACAAATCGAGAATACGCGGCGGACCGGCGAGCAACGGCTTGTAATGCGGATACGGATTGGCGCGGAAGTTCTCGTCCCACGGATTGAAGTAGAAATCCTGCGACGCCCCAAGCGCGGTTGCTTCGCTCATCGTCAGATTACCTCCCGCTCGATTCGATCGAATGAATCCAGCTACTCAGCGGCCCTTGAAATTCGGCCGACGCTTTTCCAGAAATGCGCGCACGCCCTCGCGATAATCCTCGCTGTCGAAGCATCGCGCGACCATCGTCGAAACCGCCTTCACGTCGCGCTCCTCGCGATCTTTCAGGCTCTCGCCAATCGCCAGCTTGGCAGCCGCCATCGTCAGCGGCGCGTTGCCAGCCATCTTGAGCACGTAGTCGCGCACGTTTTCCTCGAGCTTTTCGGGATCGACCACGCGGTTGATTAGCCCCATCTGCAGAGCCTCTTCCGCGTCGAACAGCCGCGCCGACAGGAGGATATCGCGCGCGTTGGCGGGACCCACGGTATGCGCGAGCATGGTGACGCCTTCCAGCGGATACGCCAGTCCAAGCTGCGCGGCTGGAATCCCGAAGCGCGTCCCGCGCGCCGCTATTCGGATGTCGCATGCGAGCGCGACCTGCATGCCGCCCCCGATGCATACCCCGGAAATCATCGCGACGATCGGCTTGCGGCATTCGACAATCGCCGCGATTGCACTGTTGGGCGCGTCGCGATACGCACGCGCCTGCGCCGCATCGGCCCGCATCGCAGGGAACTCCGAGATATCCGCGCCCGCGATAAACGCCTGCGGCGTCCCGCCGCGCATGACGATCACGCGGACCGCGTCGTCGCTCGCCAGTTCCGCGACGCCTTCCGCAATCCGCAGCCAGGTCCTAAGATTGAGCGCGTTGCGAACTTGCGGGCGGTTCAGCACCAGCCATCCAATCGGCGCCTCGTCGTGGCGAACTATCAACGGATCGGCTGAAGTTTCATCGTTCACGGATATCGTACCTCTGGCGAGATTTATGACGATAATCGAGCGGGCTTCTAGTCAGGATTTTGAGCACATTTGCGCGCTGGACGAAACCGTCCATGCAGGCGCCCCACGGCGCAGATTTATCGGCGAGGCTTGCGCCCACGGCCGCGTCGCAGTGGCGCGCGTCGACGGAATCGTGCGCGGCTTCGTCATCGCGGATGAAAGTTTCTTCGAGCAATGTTTCGTGCGCCTGCTGCTCGTGCATCCCGATTTCCGCCGCCGCGGACTCGCGAGCGCCCTGATGCGCGCAGCCGAGCTCGATTGTCAGACTGAAAAGCTGTTCACTTCGACTAATCAGTCGAACATCGCGATGCAGCGGCTGTGCGATCGATTGGGCTTCGTCAAATCCGGCTACATCGAGAATCTCGACGAGGGCGACCCGGAACTCATCTATGTAAAGATTCTAGCGCCGGTTCCGAGCGCGCCGCCCCGCGACACCGGCGAAGAGTGAAGAAGTGAAACACTGAACTCAAACGGGACGGAAGACGAAGAAGTCTACCGGCTCTACCACCGGCTCGTACATACAATCAAGTTTTTCCTTCTCGCCTCCTTGTTCAAATTTCGCAGGCGCGTTACTTACTAGAGCCATGGATATTGGGAAAGTTGGAATATGGTTCTTCCTCGACGCGATGGCCGCGGCGGACACCGCCGAGTTCGCCAAACTGGTCGAGAAGCTCGGTTACAAAGCGCTCTGGATCCCCGAGGCCGTCGGCCGCGAGCCGTTCGCACACGCCGCGTACCTGCTCAGCCATACCGATCGCCTCGCCATCGCAACCGGCATCGCGAACATCTGGGCCCGCGACGCGTTTACGATGGCGGCCGCGTCGAAGACCGTGGCCGAGCTTTCCGGCGGCCGCTTCGTGCTCGGCATCGGCGTCAGCCACAAGCCTCTCGTCTCCAACCTGCGCGGCCACAACTACGACAAGCCCTACAGCTACATGAAAGAGTATCTGCCCAAGATGAAGAACGCGCTCTACTTGGCGCCGGCGCCCAAAGAGCCGGTGCCCGTGGTGCTCGCCGCGCTGCATCCCAAGATGCTCGCGCTGTCGGCCGCCGAGGCCAACGGCACGCACACCTACTTCGTTCCGCCCGAGCACACCGCAAAAGCACGCGCGCAAATCGGACCGAACGCGATGCTATGCGCGGCGCAGGCCGTCATCCTCGAAACCGACGCGGCCAAAGCCCGCACCGCAGCGCGCGAGTACATGAAGACCTACGTTCCACGCCTGCCCAACTACACCAACAACCTGAAAGCGCTCGGATGGGCTGACAAGGAATTCGAAAACGGATGCTCCGATCGGCTGGTCGACGCCATCGTGGCGTGGGGCGCCGAGGACAAGATTCGCGATCGCATCGACGCGCACCTGAAGGCCGGCGCCTCTCACGTCTGCATCCTGCCGATCCGTTCCGACGGCACGCCGCAGCCCGACCTTCGCGCTGTCCAGGCGTTCGCTCAACGCTGAGGAGTGTCGTCGATGCGCCAACTTTCTTCCAATTTGGCTGTCCTTGTCCTCGCGATCGCTGTGGCCGGATGCGCGTCGCAAGGCGAGCCGCAGGCCCGGCAGGCCGAAGCCGCGGCAGCCAAGGCTCAGGAAGCCGCCGCGCGCGCCGAAGAGTCCGCGACCAAAGCGCTCGACGCCGCCAACAAAGCGACCGAGGCCGCAGATCGCGCGACCAGGGCCGTCGAAGACGCGACCCGCGAAATCAACCGCGTCGCCGATCATCTCGATCAAATGGAACGCGACCGCGAAGCGGCAATTCACGGGCGTCGGATCTCGCACGTGACGAAGTCAGCCAGGAAGGCGGCGGCTGCGTCGGAGGCCTCCGCGTCGGCGTCTGCGTCTTCGGGCGGCGCCCCGGCGGCGGAAGCCTCGGCGTCGCCTGGCGCGGCTGCCGCCGCATCCGCGACCTCCGACGGCGTCACGTCATCGGCCGTGGCGCCAGCGGCCGTGCCGCCCGCGCCGGGGGTGCCTGCGCCGGGGGCGATAGCGCCGCCACCGAAGAAATAGCGGCCATCGGTCGAGCGCAAGTGGCTGAGCCAATCAAATCGCAACCAGCCCGCACGCCGACCGAAGCCGACATTCGCGCCGAGAATCTCACTCCGCAAGTCCGCCGCCACACCTGGATCAATATCGCGGGTCCGCTCGCCGCCGTCTTTCTCGGAATTTTCGCGGCTGCGATGTACCTGCGGCCCGTCGATGTCCTCCGATGGATTCAGATCACGCGCCTGGGATGGTCTGGGGTAACGCAGAACGATCTTGCGCTCAAGGACGGCCTCATCACTTACTTGATCACCGGCGGCTATTCGGAAATGGAGCCGGTCGTGATGATTCACGGGCTCGGTCCGGACGCCGCGCTCGTGTGGCGCGGGATCATGCCGCCGGTTGCCGACGCGCACTACAAAGTTATCGCGCCCAACCTGCCCGGCTTCGCCTCATCCGATCACAAGCAGGTCAACTATTCGATCGCGTACCAGGCTGCGGCGGTCGCGCAGATGATCGACGAGATGAAGCTCGATCACGTCAACCTGGTCGGCAACGATCTCGGCGCCGACGTCGCGCTCTACTACGCCGTCGAGCACCCCGATAAAGTCGAACGGATGGTCCTGGTGTCGGGCGGCCTGGTGGGTGCGCGCGGCGCTGAAAAGCTTCGCAAGGGGATGTTGCCGACGACGGTCGAGGCGATTCGCGCGCAGGTCGAGGCGAGCTTCTTCGATTTGCCCCCGATGCCCGAATTCATTTACCAGCGCATGATGGCTGAACTCAGCAGCGACCTTCAGGCCGAGACCGACATGATCAATTCCGTGCCTCGCGACGAGGCGCACATCCGCTCCAAACTGGGCCAGGTCTTCAACACGCTCACCATCATAATGTGGGGCGCGAAAAATCCGTTCTTCTCGGCCGCCGAAGGCGAGGCGCTGCACGCCGCGATGCCCGGTTCGGCCACTGTGGTCTTCAAGACCTCCGGCACCTACCCTCAACTCGAGCATCCCGACGATTTCGCCGAGTCGCTGATCTTTGTAATCAAGCAGGAAGAAGGCGGCCGGTAACTGACGGCTTGCGCGGCGCGCGGTCGTCTGCGATAAGCCAGTTTGAATTTTAAGCCCGCGAGGAATCGACGACGATGAAGCTCTACAACATGAATCTCTCCAACTTTGCCACCAAGTGCCGGCTCGTCATCTACGAAAAGGGACTCAACATCGAGATGGCGCCGATTCCCGGCGGCGATCTCCACTCCGCCGAATACGCGAAGGTCAATCCGCTCGGTAAAACCCCGGCGCTCGACGTTGACGGTCTGCTCATCCCCGAGTCCGAGGTCATCAACGAGTATCTCGAGGACAAGTACCCGACTCCGCCGCTGCTTCCCAAGAGTCCCGAGGGCCGCGCCAAAGTGCGAATCCTGACCCGATTCCACGACCTCTACCTCGAGCCTCCCCTGCGTGCGCTGTTCTTCCAGATGGATCCGAAAACTCGCGACGAAAAGCTCGTCGGCGAGAAGGTGGCCGACTTCAAAAACCGCGTCGACCAGCTCGAAAAGATGCTCGCCGACGGCGGCTTCGCGTGCGGCGCCAACTTCACGCTCGCCGATTGTGCGCTGGCGCCGACGATGTTCTTCGTGACCAACCTGATGCCCGTCTTCGGGGTCAACGCGCTCGACGGACATCCGAAACTCACGGCATGGTGGACCCACGTCCAGACCCGCCCGTCGGTAAAGAAGGGCCTCGCCGAGATGGGCGAAGCGCTGGCTGCGATGCAGCGCGGCGGCGGCATCCGCTAAGGATTCGTCCGGCGATTTTTCACCGCTCAAAAAAAGCGGGGGCATCCGCCACAATGCGCCCGCTTTCGCTGCCCGGCAAGGATGAACTAACTATGGCTTATCTCGATCGCGATGGCGTGCGCATCTACTACGAACAACGCGGCGCCGGGCCCGCCGTTTTGCTCTCGCACGGCTACAGCGCCAGCGCGCGCATGTGGCAAGGTCAGATGGATGCGCTGTCGGACCGCTACCATCTGATCGCCTGGGATATGCGCGGCCACGACCGCTCCGATTCGCCCGACGATCCGGCGCTCTATTCGCACGAAGCCACCATCGCCGATATGGCCGCGGTGCTCGACGCTTGCGGCGCGAATCGCGCCGTCATCGCCGGCTTGTCGCTGGGCGGCTTCATGTCGCTGGCGTTTCATCTGGCGCATCCCGCGCGCACGACCGCACTGATGCTGTTCGACACCGGCCCCGGCTACAAGAAAGACGACGGGCGCGAGGGATGGAACCGGCTCGCGGAAAGCATCGCAGTGGCGTACGAGAAAAAAGGACTCGCGGCGGCCGGCGCCGGCGCCGAAGTGAGCGTCGCCCGCCATCGCAGCGCGCAGGGCCTTGCGCATGCGGCGCGCGGGATGCTTGCGCAGAAGGACGGCCGCGTGATCGAGTCGCTACCGGCAATCGCGGTGCCGACGCTGGTGCTGGTCGGCGAAAACGACAAGCAGTTCCGGCCGTCGGCCGATTACATGTCAGCAAAGATTCCCGGCGCGGAGAAAGTGATCCTCGAGCAAGCGGGTCACGCCGCCAATATCGATCAGCCCGCCGCGTTCAACGCCGCCGTGCGCGCATTTCTCGATCGCGTGACCGCGTAGCCGCAATCGTCAAGCGTCAGTCCGCTTCATTGTCGATGACCGTCTGGAGAACGGCGCTGCGAATCGGCATTATGTAGATGGGTTGCCGATATCGGTTCCACGATCCGATTGGCGACAAGTTTGCAAACCTGATTGATCATCCAGGAGGCTGCTCCGAGATTCCTCGAGGACCGATGCAAGAATGGCTGTTCCTCCACTTTCCGAAATCAATCGCAACCTGTTCAACAAGCTTACCGATCATCACATCCGTTTCTCGCTGGCCAAGCGGCGGAGCGAGTTGTCGAAGCATGACTGGTATCGCGCGATGGCGCTGGTGGTTCGCGACATGTTGGTCGAAAAAATGCTGGCGACGCGCTTGCGTTTCGATCGCAACAATTCCAAGAAGCTCTATTATCTGTCGCTCGAATTTCTGATCGGCCGCTCGCTGGAAAACAATCTCTTCAACCTCAGCATCATCGACACATGCCGCGATTTTCTGGCCGAGAACGGAATCGACCTGCAGATCCTGTTCGATGAGGAGCCCGACGCGGCGCTGGGCAACGGCGGCCTGGGCCGGCTGGCTGCATGTTTTCTCGATTCGTTGGCGACGCTCGATCTGCCCGGCTACGCGTATGGCATCAACTACGAGTACGGGCTGTTCCGCCAGGAGATTCGCGGGGGTTACCAGCTCGAGCGACCCGACGCATGGCAGCGCGAAACCTCGCCGTGGCTGGTGGCGCGCCCCGAGCAGTCATGCCGGATTCCGGTTTACGGGCGAATCGAGCACCGCATCGATCGCAACGGCGAATACAATCCGGCCTGGGTGGATCGGCGCGTGTTGGTCGGCGTGCCGTCCGATCTGCCAATCGCGGGATTCGGCGGGCGCACGGTGAACTTTGTCCGCCTGTATTCAGCCGGCGCATCAGATGAATTCGATATGCAGATCTTCAACGCCGGCGATTACATGAAGGCCGTCGAGCAGAAGATGCTTTCCGAGACCATCTCGAAAGTGCTGTACCCATCCGATGCGGTGGCTGCGGGCCGCGAGCTCAGGCTATTGCAGGAATATTTCTTTGTGGCCTGCGCGGTGCACGATATAGTAGGGGGATTTGTCGCTCGTGGTGAAGACTTCAGTGCTTTCCCATCGCAAGTGGCTATTCAGCTGAACGACACTCATCCCGCATTGACTATTGCGGAGCTGATGCGCGTTTTCATCGACGAGTACGATCTGCAGTGGGCAATGGCGTGGGAGATTACGCGCGACACGGTCGCATATACCAACCACACTCTTCTGCCTGAAGCGCTGGAAAAATGGCCGGTGAGCCTGCTTGAACGAGTCGTGCCGCGCCATCTGCAGATCATTTACGAGATCAATCGGCGCTTTCTGGCGGACGCGGAGTCGGTCTGGCGCAACGACCCCGAACGCCTCGAGCGCGTATCGATCGTCCAGCAGGGCTACGAAGTCCAGGTCCGCATGGCGCATCTGGCGATCGTCGGCAGCCATTCGGTGAACGGCGTGTCAAAGTTGCACACGGAACTCGTCAAGACGCGCCTGGTGCCCGATTTTTATCAACTCTGGCCCGAGCGGTTCAGCAACAAGACCAACGGCGTCACGCAGCGGCGATGGCTGTTGATGGCCAATCCGGGTCTTGCAAGCCTGCTCGACACGACCATCGGTGCGGGATGGGCGACCGACCTCACGCAGTTGAGCGCGGTCGAGAAATTCGCGGACGACGTCGAGTTTCAGCGCCTCTTCAGGGAAATCAAGCGCGCCAACAAGGAGCGGTTGGCCAGAATCGTGAATCGGCTCGCCGCCGTGGACGTCGATCCTGCCGCGATGTTCGACATACAGGCCAAACGCATCCACGAATACAAACGCCAGCTCCTGATGGCGCTGGGAATCGTGCATCAGTACCTGCGGCTCGTGGATGACGGCGTCGAACCGCCGGTGCCGCGCACCTACCTGCTCGCGGGCAAGGCGGCGCCCGGCTATTGGGCGGCGAAAATGATCATCAAGTTGATCAACAACCTCGGTCAAGTGATCAACAACGATCCGAAAACACGCGAATTGATCAAGGTCGCCTTCCTGCCGGACTACCGGGTCTCGCTCGCGGAAAAAATCATCCCGGCTGCCGACGTTTCCGAACAGATTTCCACCGCCGGCCGCGAAGCATCCGGCACCGGCAACATGAAGTTCGCGATGAATGGTGCGCTGACGGTGGGGACTCTCGATGGCGCGAATATCGAGATTCGAGAAGCCGTCGGCGCGGAAAATATATTCATTTTTGGCCTGACCTCCGGCCAGATCGAGGAACTCACGGTGAAGGGTGGATATCGGCCGCGCGATTACTACGAGGCTGACCCGCGACTCAAGCGGGTGCTCGATGAGTTGGCGTCCGATCGCTTTTCTCCCGGCGAGGCGGGACTGTTCAGGTGGGTTCGCGACGCGCTGGTCAACCGCGACGACTATTTCCTGATGGCGGACTTCGGCGCATATATCGACATCCAGTCAGAGGTATCGACTGAGTATCAACATCCGGAGGTCTGGACGCGCAAGGCTATACTCAATCTCGCGCGGATTGGCGCGTTTTCGAGCGATCGGGCAGTTGCGGAATACGCTCGCGAGATATGGCATCTCGGCCAATCATGACTTGACCGGCGGCGATCGAGGAAGATCAAAGATCGCCGACGCGACGCAACTTTTCGGAAACTTCCTTCATCACTGTCTGAGGCAGGCGGCCAAGCGGCCGAAGCAACCGCCGGCGATCAATCGCGCGGGACTGATCGATCATGACCTCGCAGGCGCGAGCGTTGCCAGCCATCCTTTTCGGCAGCTCAACACGCAGGACGTTCTCTCCGGCCAGCCGGGTTGTGCAGGGAAGGATCCACGTGCTCGGATGGTCCGTCTCGTTCAGGAGGTCCGACTGGACTACGACAACGGGCCGGACCTTTCCAGGCTCGCTACCGCGGCGGGGATTCAGGTCCGCCGCCCAGAGCTCGCCCCGGCGCGGTGACCGGTCAGGCATCTTCGAGGCCGTCGCCCACCAACGGGTCCAGTTCCTGCACCTCCTCGAGAGCGGAGGATCGCACGCGCGCCGAAGCCACCCGGAATTGCCGGCGAAGTTCCTCTCGAGAAATGGATTCCTCCAGCAGCCTGAGCGAGCGGCGAATAACTTCTGTATTGGACGGGGCCTTGAGCAGCCGGCGTAATCGCAGGACTTGTGCGTGCTCCGCCGCTGCCAAGGTGAAAGACGATTTCCGCGCGGTATTAGATTTCATGCTTATCTCATACCTCGAACACATCTCGGATTCAAACGCGATGCCGACACGCAACGATAGACCAAGCGGGAGAGGACGATCGCCTAAGTTTGCTTCCGGACCGGCCGCAGAATCTTTTGCAGCCATTCGCCGCCGATCGCGCCAGTCATCGACGGCCTTTTGCCAGGTGGCATCACAGGCTCAGGGGTGGCACGGCGGCCGGTAATCTCCACGATGTGAATGCGGAAGAAAAACGCCGCCAGCGGGCGTTCTGTCTCGTGCAATATCGTTTTCGCGTAACCAGGCTCCCACCAGATGGCGTTGCGTTCCAGCAGTTTTTTGCGGGCGTATTCGCGAGCGACGCGCCATTCGGGGATATTCGGCAGTTCCTCGTAGCGACCGAAGACGATGACGCTCACCCACTGCTGCGGATTTACCACCTCGTCTGCTTCGACGCAGACCTTGGGGTTAGCGCGCATCCACTCGATCTTTTGCCCGACGGTGGAGAAGCTATATAGGTATTCATTGTCATAGGCGAAATAGAACGGCACGACGTATGGCTGGCTCTTGTGGGCGCACGCCAGTCTCCCGAGATGCGCACGGGCCAGCAGGTCCAGACTCTCCTCCCTGCTCAGTTCCTGGATCAGCACGACTATGACTCTCCGGCCTCGGCCGCTATGAGGCGGCATTTATTTGCGGTGCTGGCGAATAGGAATACACATACAAATGGTTGATGACTAGGATTGCAATACTAAGAGAGTTCGAAAATACGATCAGGTTGCATTGAAAGGGGCGATAAAACTGCGAGTCGCGGCCACTGACCCGTTCAGCGGCCTCAGTAGCGACGAGGCGGCGCGGCGCCTGAAGAGGTACGGGCCGAATCGTTTTGTGCGCGCAGCACGCGGCGCTGCAATCCTGGCATTTATCAGAACCGCCGCGGACCCGATGGCAGTAATGCTGGCCGCGGCCGGCGCGGTTTACTACGCGCTGGGCGAGCGGACCGACGCTTACGTCCTGTTCGCAGCGATCGTTCCTGTCCTTGCCGTCGATGTAATCCTTGAGGCGCGATCGCGCACCGCCCTCAAGAAGCTTGCGGGCGTCGTCGCGCCGCGTGCGCGAGTGGTTCGCAATGGTGTCCAGACCGAGACTCCGACTGCGGACCTTGTCCCCGGTGATCTGCTGCTCCTGAAAGAGGGCGACATCGTTCACGCCGATGCGGTTGTGCGTTCGAGTTCCAATCTCGCGCTCGACGAATCGCAGCTCACTGGCGAAGCAGAGCCCGTTTCGAAGCGGCCATGCGAAATACCTGGAGCCATGGCGGATGCACCGGAGGCCAGCCGCGTGTATGCGGGTTCGCGCGTGCTCGAAGGCCAGGGGTTTGCCGAGGTAACGGCGACCGGGGAGCGCACCCGCTATGGCGATCTGGCGCGACTGGTCGCCGAGGTAGGTCCGCGTCCGACACCGCTTGAGCGCAAGACGGCGCGGATGGTGCGCTGGATGGTCGGCGTGGCGATTACCGTTTCGGCTCTGCTGTTTGTCTTGCGCGTGCTCGGCGGGGCGCCAGCGGGCAATGCGTTTCTGTATGCGGTCAGCCTCGCGATGTCCGCCGTTGGCGAAGAGTTCTTGCTGGTGCTGACGATGTTCCTCAGCATCGGAGCATATCGCCTTAGCCAGCACGGAGTCCTGGTGCGTCGGTTGGCCAGCGTCGAGACGCTCGGCTCAACTACCGTCATCTGCCTCGACAAGACCGGCACTCTGACGGCTGGCGAGTTCGTGCTCGAGGAGCATCTGCCGCTGGGGCCGGAGATGTCGGAGGACGCGCTGCTCGAAGCGGCCGCGCTCGCGTGTGAGCCCCAGGCCGCCGACACGATGGAGCGAAAGATTCTTGCCCATTGCACGGAGCACGGGATCAACGTCGATGCGCTTCACTCGCGATGGCGTCTGGTGCACGACTACGCTTTCGACGCGGTTGGCAAACACATGTCGCACGTCTGGAGCAGCGCACAAGGCGACGGCGCCGGGAGCGCACAGCGAATCGTAGCGAAGGGCGCTCTGGAGGGGATAATCGAGCATTGCGATCTGGCGCAGGCGGATTTCGCTCGCGCCGAGAGCGCCAATGCCGAGATGGCGGGGCGCGGAATGCGCGTGCTTGCCGTCGCCGGACGCGATGCGCGGGCGGGCGGATTCACGGGGGTGCGCGCGTCGGACGAGCGCGGGTTTCGTCTGTTCGGCCTGCTCGGGTTTCGCGATCCTCTGAGAGCTGCGGTTCCGGACGCGGTGGCGCAATGTCAGCGCGCCGGGGTGGAACTCAAGCTGATTACCGGCGACCACGCGCTCACCGCGCATGCGATCGCCGACGCCGCCGGAATCGCGCATAGCGACGACGGCATCGTCACCGGCGCGCAACTCGACGGCGTTGACCAGCCGGCCTTCGACCGGCTGGTCCGCCGCTGCAGCATCTTCGCGCGCATCCGCCCCGAACAAAAGTATGCGATCGTCGAGGCCCTGAGGCGGGCGGGCGAAGTCGTCGCGATGACCGGCGACGGGATAAACGACGCGCCTGCCCTGCGCCGGGCGGACATTGGCGTGGCGATGGGCCGGCGCGGAACGGAGGTCGCACGCGCGGCTGCGGACATCGTGCTGCTCGAGGACGATTTCTCCGCGATGGTCGCAACGATTCGCGAAGGCCGCGTTCTGCTCGACAACATTCAGCGCGCATTCCTTTATCTGATCGGCTTCAAGGTAATGCTGGTGTCGCTCACGCTGTTGGCCCCGGTCTTCGGCCTTCCGCTGCTGCTGTTGCCGGTGAATTTGGTTTGGCTCGAGATGATCGTACATCCTGTCTCCGCTCTCGCCTTCGAGGGCGAACCTGCGGTCGATGATGTGATGCGACGGCCGCCGCGTCCGCCAGCATCGCCGATTGTCGAGAGACCGGCGGCTTACCGTGCGGCTCTATCCGGGGCGCTGCTGACGGTCATGGCGCTTGCGCTCTTCGCACTTCGACTCCGCGAGGGCGAGAACTATGCCCGCAGCGTCGCGATGGTCGTCACCGTGGTGGGAAGCCTGTTTCTCGTCTGGGCGGAGTACGCAGGGACCCGTCGATGGTGGCGGGTTCGCGCGCCGCAGCAGCGGCGATTTTGGGTTGTGATCTTTGCCGTAGCCGCCAGTCTGCCGGTATTCATGCTGACGCCGCCGCTGGCCGCGGTGCTGATGATCCGCCCGATTGCTCCCGCCGATTGGGGGATCGCAATATTGGCGGCGGCGATCGCCGTCGGTTGGCGCGCGTTCGGTACGCGCAGTGTCAGCCCTTCGGTAAGCCCAGCACGCGTTCGCCGATGATGTTGCGCTGGATTTCGCTGGTGCCGCCGGCGATCGTAAACTCCCGGGCGGCGATTATGCGGCTGGCCCATTTGCCACCCTGGACAGTTCCAGGCGACCCGCTTTCGAGATTCGCGTATGGACCGAGCATCTCGTCCGCGAACATTGCCAGGCGCAGGCTGAGTTCTGTCGCGCACAGTTTTCCGATCGAACTCTCCGGTCCGGGCACTCGCCCCTTGAGCTGCGCGGTCATCGCACGATAACGGCCAAGCCGGATGCATCGCGCCTCCGCGGCAAATTGCGCGAGCTTCTGGCGGATGTACGGACTGTTCCACGCGGGCATGCCGTCAAAAGCGACGGTCTTTGCAAGCGCGATCAATTCGCCCATCGTGCGTTCCACCGGATGGCGCACTCCGCCCGAGGCCCGCTGAAACATCAGCGTCGCGATCGACACTTGCCACCCTTCGTTCAGCTTGCCGACCAGGTTCTGCTTCGGCACTCGCACTCCGTCGTAAAAGACCTCGTTGAATCCCATCTCGCCGGTAATCTGCATGAGCGGCCGGATCGTGATTCCCGGACTGCGCAGGTCAACCAGCAGATACGAAATTCCTCTGTGCTTGGGCGCCGCCGGATCGGTGCGGACCAGCAGGACCTGGTAATCCGCGCGATGCGCGTTGCTGGTCCATACCTTCTGGCCGTCGAGCACAAAGCAGTCGCCGTCGAGCACCGCCCGCGTCTGAAGTCCCGCCAGATCGGAACCTGCGTTGGGTTCGGAGTATCCCTGGCACCAAATTTCTTCGCCGGTCAGCATCGGAGCCAGATACCGCTTCTTTTGCTCCTCGCTGCCCAACAGCATAATCGTCGGACCAATCCGATCGATCGCGAAATTGTTCGCGCCGTACAACGGCAGCCCCAGACGCAAAGCCTCGTCCTGGTAAATCGATTGCTCGACCACCCCGGCTTCGCTCCCGCCCCAATCCTTCGGCCAGTGAAGCGCGAGGTACCCGGCGTCGTGGAGCCGCCGATGGTATGTGAGTATCTTCTGCCAGAGTTGATCGTCCCGGCTGTAGAGCAGGCTTTCGACAGTTACACTCGGCGAGTCGACAAGATCGCCAAAAAGTTCCGACGCCGTCGCCTCCATCCATGCGCGAACCCGGCTGCGGAATTGCTCCTGCTCCGGTGTGTAGTCGAAGTCCATCGAAATAGACGTTTGGAAGCAGACCCCGGGCAGTTGGTCCTAAACCTACGCGAACAACATCTTTCTGAGCGCCGGCAGCAGGCGCATTTCCTCGCTATCGATCAAATCGTCGAGCTTCACCACGAGCACACACAGAGCCTTGCCCGCCACGGCGACAACTTTGTCTGGATCTTCTTTGAACGACACTCCGTTAAGCTTGCTGATCAGCGAGCGCATTTCGAGGTGGCTCTTCTTGATTCGATCCATGACCTCGGGAGGAAGACCGCCCGCAACTTCCGCCCAGGGCAGCACTGTTTCATCTTCGCTCAACAGATGCTGATTAAGTTGCGGCTTCAGAATTTCCCAACAGCGCTGCGCCTGCGCACGCATCTCGCGATCCGACGGCCTGAAGCCGAGAATGGCGCCTGCCACCGCTGCGTCGAGCAGCGGCATCCCGAGGCTGTATTCTTCACGGCTCAGTTTTTCCGTGAGGTTTTTGATCTTGCCCGTGTCGGAGAAGTTTTCGGCCGGGATTGCTGACGGCTTCTTGGCGTTGGTCATATTCATCGTCCTCGTACTCACAATTGCATGCGGACTCCAGATTTCCAATTCATTCTTTGTGCCGAAGGGTGGCCGTGATGCGACCCCTGATATCCGGCGGAATTCGGGCGGCAAGCTGAGCATTTGTATCGTTCCGACACAGGACTGCTGCCCTTGGCAACAGCGATCGGATTAAACCGACCGATGAGCGATTTCGGCATCAAGACCAAGCAGCGCCGGCGTTGGGTGCTTTCGATGGAAATAAGATCGTCTGATAATCGAATTGCGCGATACTTGCAGGAATCCGATCGTTCTGTCAGAAATTTCCGGAGATTTAGTTCGATGCTCGGTGATGCCGGGCACAAATGTTGCTCCGACACGGATGGTTGCCGAATGTTTAGACGTTGATTGGGGGAATTATGCCAGCCAGACGAATTTTCTCGATGTTTCTGTTTGCACTTGGCGTCGCGGCGCTATCACTGGTGAGCCTGGCGCGCGCGGCCGACAGCGACGGCAGCGACGCCGCCGCGATGAAGGAAATCAGAAGCGAGCTGCGTCAGATGCGGGAGGAGCGCAAGCGTGACCGCGAAGTAATTCGCTCGCTCGAGATCAAGGTTCAGCAACTCGAGACGAAGGATTCAAGGGTCGAGGCCACCACGCAGCAGTTGCACAACACCGATCAAAAGCTGAAGGAGACAACCCTCGAGCTTCAGCAGACCAACGCCCAAGTGAAGACTTTGCAGACCAAGGTCGATGCGCCGATCGCGTCGTCAGAGTTTGGCGATGCCGTTCAGCGATACCTCGGAACGCACTCGTTCACTGTGAGCGGGGCGGCCGGCGGCAACTACATCTTTGACCAGCAACCCGGCGCCCTCGACGGCCTTTATCATGCGTCGCAGAACTCATTCTTTTTCGATTGGGAGCCGATGATTCTGTACCGCCCGACTGACTGGATCATGTTCGAGGGCGTGATCAGCACGGCGTTTGGAAGTACCGGAACGGGGGTCGACCTGTCGACCGCTGATTTTCAGCTCTTTCTTAACGACTATATGACGGTCGTGGCCGGGCTTTTCGACCAACCGTTCGGTGATTGGTACGAGAACCAGAGCCCGATGTGGGTGAACCGGTTTGTCACGGCGCCGCTGCCGTTTGGAGTTGAGCCGGTGGTTCCACCGTCGGAGATTGGAGTCCAGCTTCGGGGCGGCATGCAATTCGGCGCGCTCGGCCAGGATTTCGACTACACAGTATGGGGCGGAAACGGTCCCAACTTCAGCTCGCCAGTCCTTGGCGCCGTGGTCTCAAGTCCAACCGCGGTCGCAAACAGCCAGACCAACGGCAAATCGATCGGCGCGCGTTTTCGCATCTATCCGCTCCCGGTTGATTCTGAAATGGGCCGGCTCGAGCTTGGAGCGTCCACCTACAACGGCAAGTGGGCAAATGGAAATTGGTACAACTCGTGGGGCGTGGATTTCAACTACTTCATCGGCAACTTGCAGACCCGCGGTGAATGGGTGCAATCGTACCGCCAACTGCCCGACGAACTCGGGACCGACAATCGCCAGGGATGGTACCTGCAAGCCGGTTACTTCCTGACCAATCTCAACGTCCCGGGCCTTCCCGACATGCTCAACAGCTATCTCCATCGATTCGAGCCGCTGGTGCGCTATTCGGGAGTTAACCAGCGCGGCGTTTCAACCGGCGACATCCCCGCCGCCATCGGCACGCAGGTCGGACTGGTCCCCGATTTCGGCATCAACGGGTCGCCGGCCACGTATGCGCCGCACGCTCGCGAAGTGGCGTTGGCTCTCGACTATTGGATTGCACCATCGATCGTTTGGCAGAACGAATTCGACATCGAGTTGCCGCGCGCTGGAGGACTATTCGTCTCACCCGAAACCGGCGCCGAGACACCCGCGGGTTCAATTCCGAACGATCGCGCCTTCCTAAGCCAATTCACGATCGGATTCTGAGCGGAGTCATGGCCATGAGAAAAATATTCGCCGCAATCGTACTTGCGACTCTTGCGCTCGGATTTGTGGGTGCCCCCGCTTCGGCGGTTGAGAATGTTTCCCCGGCCGAGCATCGCCGCCTGTTCCGGGAGGGTGCCCAGCTGTGGCCGGTTTACTGCAACACCTGTCATAATGCGCGACCGGGATCCGAGAAGGCTCCCTACGAGTGGGACCTGATCATCATGCATATGCGTACGCTCGGAAACTTACCGGCCGGCGACGTCAGGGCGCTGGTGGAATTCCTCAAGAGCCGTTGATTCGGCCCGGGCTGCGCGAACCTTGAAACGGAGGACGACGACAACGTGAATCGACTCATCTCGACAATTGGTGTGTGCGCGATCATCGCATGCGCGTTTGTGCCTGTGCGCGCGGCCGACATGGCTGCCGCCAAGCAGAACTTCGATATGTTTTGCATGAAGTGTCACGGCGCCAACGGCAAGGGCGACGGTCCCGCCGCGGCTACCCTTGCCACCAACCCTCGCAATTTCACTGATTGCGGCACGATGGGCAAGATTGACGACGCTACGCTGTTCAACGTGATCAAGAACGGCGGCGCCTCCATAGGTCTCAGCAAAGACATGCAGGCGTGGAGCACGGGTTTCTCGGACGACGAGATCCACGACCTCGTCGCCTACGTCAAGACCTTCTGCAAGAAGTAAGCGCGACCGCGATGCGCGATGGAAATTCGATCGACGCGGTTCCGCGCGATTTGTGGTGGTTCCGCAAGAATGTGCCGTGCCTTGATGCGTGCCCGGTCAAGACCGACGCGGGCCGCTACGTTCAACTGGTCGCCGAAGGACGCCTGGCCGAAGCATATCGCGTCGCGCGATCGCCCAATCCGATCGCGTCCATATGCGGCCGCGCTTGCGGCGCTCCATGCGAGGACGCGTGCCGCCGCGGCAAGATCGACGCGCCCGTGACGATTCGCGCACTCAAGCGTTTTCTCACCGAGCAATTCGGCCCCGAAGCACTCTCAGCCAGGGGAATCCGCGACATGATCGCCGGACCATCCGGCGGCGGCAGCGTCACTCCGGGTCATCTCGATATTCTCGGCGCGCGGCCCGATGCCGCGGCGTCCAGGCGCAAAGTCGCAGTCGTCGGCGCGGGGCCGGCCGGGCTGGCATGCGCACACGATCTGGCCGTGATGGGCTACAGCGTGACCGTATTCGAGGCGATGCCGCATCCGGGCGGGATGCTTCGGTACGGAATTCCCGCCTACCGGCTTCCGCGCGACGTTATCGACTGCCAGGTCGGCGAGATCGAAGCGCTGGGTGTCGAGTTTCGCTACTCGACGCCGCTTCGACCCGGCTTCGGAGTTCAAGAACTGAAAGAGCAGGGTTATGAAGCTATTTTTCTCGCCGTTGGAGCGTCGCGCGGCCGCGCAGTGCCGATCGAGGGCAGCGATGCCGACGGGGTGATCAAGGCGATCGACTACTTGCTCAATATCCATCGCGGCTTCCGCGTTCCGCTGGGCGGCAAGGTTGTCGTGATCGGCGGCGGCCTGGTCGCGATCGATGCGGCCCGAACCGCGGTTCGCACCCTTCTGCCCGGACTCGTCATGTCGCAAGAGGAAGAACAGAGCGTCGCGGTAGGCACGATGCGCGTGGCGCTCGATGCGGCGCGCGAGGCGGCGCGGCGCGGTGCGCTCGAAGTTACGGTCGCCAGTCTTGAGTCCGAGCTCGAGATGCCGGCGATGAAATCTGCGCAGGGTCGCGAGGAACTCGATATCGCGCGCGACGAGGGAGTCACTTTTCTGCCCGGTTGGGGCCCCAAGCGAATCGTCAGCCGCGACGGCCACGCGGTCGGAATCGAATTAGTCAAATGCGTCAGGGTATTCGATGACGCGGGCCGCTTCCGGCCGCAATTTGACGAGAACGATCGCCGTGTCGTTGACGCCGACGGGGTGATCCTCGCCATCGGGCAGGCGCCGGACCTGTCGTTTATCAAGCCCGAAGACGGAGTCACGATCACGCCCGCCGGAACGCTCAAGATCGACCCGGTCACTCTCGAGACTGGCATCGCCGGCGTATTCGCGGGCGGCGATGCGGCCTTTCCACCGTCGCTGCTGATCACCTGTGCACAGCACGGCAAGGTCGCCGCGCGCGGCATCGACGCGTATCTCCGCGGCAAGCCGCTCGGCCAGCCGCGGATGCACGTCACAATCGAGGAGCTGCCGACCGACACCTACGGGATGGTCGAACACTATGACCAAAAGCGGCGCGAGGTTCCACTGGTTCCGCTCTCGCGCCGCACCGGAATCACGGAAGTTGAGTCCGTGTTTACTCCGGGCGATGCGCGCGAGCAGGCGGAGCGATGCCTCTACTGCCATATCCATCCGATCTACGACGGGTCGAAATGCATTCTGTGCAATCGATGCGTGGACATTTGTCCGGAGCACTGCCTGCATTTCGCGCCCTCGGGGGAAATCGCCGATCAAGAGCGGGTTGCCGGCGTGATGACGGATGCGCAGACGCTCAGCGCTTTTCTCTACGACGAGGCCAAATGCATCCGTTGCGGCCTGTGCGCGATCAGGTGCCCGACCTCGGCGATTACCATGGAACGCTTTCAGTTCGAAGAGACGGCCGCCTGATGGACGCGGATCGGCGAAAGATTCTGCGCTTCATCGGCAAAGGGTCGGTGTTGGCCGCGTTCCTCGGCCAGATCGGCGCGGCCGGCAGGGCATTCTTTCCCAACGTGCTCTACGAGCCGCCGAGCCGCTTCAAGCTCAAGCGGCCCAACGATTATCCCAACGGCTACACCCTTGACGCAGCGCACCGGCTCTTTGTGATTCGTCAGAAGGATGCGTTCCACGTGATCTCCGCCATATGCACTCATCTCGGATGCAACGTGCAGTGGAAAGATACCGAGTTCGATTGTCCGTGCCACGGCAGCCGCTTTAATCCCGACGGCACGGTGATTTCGGGCCCTGCACCGCGTCCGCTCGATTGGTTTGCGACGACGGTTTCGCCCGATGGGTTCCTCGAAGTCGATAGCGCAACCGACGTTGCGCGCGACTTCAGGCTGGTCATCGGCGGAAAAGGCAAGGCCTGATCGGTGGGCGACAAGATCAAGGCGTTCTGGCGCAAGATTTCCTGGGCATGGTCCCCTGAAAGCGAGCGCGAATCGTCGGAAGCGATCGTCAAGAACTTCTGGCTCCACTGGTTTCCGGCCAAAGTCGCGCGCGCCAGCATGGACTGGAACTACTCGTTCTGGCTCGGCACCGCGTCGGCAGCACTGCTGCTGATCCTGACCGTCACGGGCGTGATGCTGATGTTTTTCTACGTGCCCTCCACCGAGCGCGCATACGGAAGCATCAAGGACCTGGAGTACGCCGTCAGCTTCGGCCGTCTGCTCAGAAATCAGCATCGATGGGCGGCGGAAGGGATGGTTGCCATCGTGTACATCCACATGGCGCGAGTGTTCTTCACGAGCGCGTACCGCGGCGCCCGGGCGATCAACTGGGTGGTCGGGGTAATTCTCTTCCTCGCGACTTTGCTTCTGTCCTTCACCGGTTACCTGTTGCCGTGGGATCAGCTCGCATTCTGGGCAATCACGGTAGGGACCAGTATCGCGAAGCAGGCGCCGCTGGTCGGGCCGACGATTCAATTCATTCTTCTTGGCGGCCATGAAATTGGGCAGCAGACCTTGCTGCGCTTTTACGTGCTGCACGTTTTCTTCCTGCCGGTCCTCGCGTTGGTGCTGTTCGGCTATCACATGTGGCGGGTGCGCAAGGACGGCGGTCTCGCGGTGATCGAGCGCGTTCGCAATGAGCGCGCAATGGCGCCGAAGGCGACCCCGAAGACCAAAAGTTACTCGCTGTTCGGACTTACGCCGGGCACCTCCGTGCAGGTGATGAGTTCGACCGAACTCGAAGAGTCCGATCAGGTTTTCTCGTCGCCGAATATGTCGCGGCGAATCGCGCTGGTCTTCCTGATCGTGTTCAACATCACGCTGCTGGCCGCGTTGCTGTTCAACGCACCGCTGGAGGGTCTCGCCAATCCATCGGTGACGCCGAATCCCGCGAAAGCGCCGTGGTATTTCGTCTGGCTGCAGGAGTTGGTCGCTTCAACGACTGTTCGCATGGGCGGGTTTACAATCAGCGGCGCGTTGCTGGGCGGAATACTGCTGCCTGGATTTCTCCTCGCCGTGCTGACGCTATGGCCATGGCTCGATCGTTCTCCACTTCGGACCGAAGGGCGATGGCTCGCCCCCGAGCGCAAGCGGCAGAACGCAACCTTCGCCGTCGCGACGCTCGTGATCATCGTGCTGATCATGGTCGGGGTTTACTTGCGCGGCCCCTACTGGCGGATCTACTGGCCCGGCCAGCCGCGTCCAGAGATACCGCAGCTTTACTGAAATGGCGGAAAAGAACGAATCGTTCGAGGTGAAGGACTTCGGCTGGCTGGTCGCGATGTCGATCCTGTTCTTCGCGCTGGTGGTGGTTGGCTTCTGGATTGAGTTCAGCACCGAGTGGGGACCTTATCAGCAGGAGTTTCCCCAACTGCTCGGGCACTACGGTAAAGTCGAAGACGCGCGCGACTTCCGCGCGGGCATCAAACAGATCTGGATACCCAAGATCGGCGTCACCGACCGCTGCATCACATGCCATCTCGGCTACGAATGGTCTTCGGTTCTTCCGGCCACGATCGCCGAGCCGCTGAAACCGCATCCGATGAACGATTGGCTCGTGAAGCATGAATTCTCAAGGTTCGGATGCACGCCATGCCACGGCGGCGACGGATCGGCAACGACTGTCGCGGGGGCTCATCAAGGCGGACGGGGATGGGACGACCCCATGCTCTCGCGCGCACTGGCGGGACAAAACGGGCTCACGATGAACGAGATGATTCAGATGCGATGCAACTTTTGCCATCGCCATGATGCCGCCACGCCCGCGATGGAGGAGATCAATCTCGCCAAGCAGCTGGTCAAAAAGAAAAAGTGCATGGTCTGCCATGTCGTAGAAGGGAGCGGCGGCACCACCGGACCCGAGCTGACCTACGAGGGAGACCGAAACCCCGAGTTGCTGAACTTCGCGCACGTGCGCGGCGAACGCACGATGTTCAATTGGAACGTGCAGCATCTGACGCAGGCGAGCGTAGTTTCGCCGCACACGCAGATGCCCGATTTCAACATGAAGCCCGAGGAATCGAGAGCGCTGACGCTCCTGCTGTTGAGCTGGCGGCGGCTTCCGTATCCCCCGGAATACATCCCGGATCCCGAGGTGGCCGCAGCGGCGATGCAACCGTCGCCTACATCAACCGCGACTCCGACTCCGACCGCGACGCCTATCGCGCGTTGAGCATACCGAGTTAAATATTCCTGGGTGAATCGATGAAGCTAAAAGCGTTGTGGTCGATGTTTGCGCTAGGCGTCGTGCTGTCCGTCTCTCAGCCCGCGCTATCTGCGGGCAATGACGTGAGCGACGGGCACCGCTATTTCATTCGTTACTGCGCGTCATGTCATGGTCTGGACGGTCTCGGAGACGGTCCGGTGGCGAAGAGCCTGTCCACGCCGCCGACAAGTCTCCGCAAGCTCAGCGACAAATATGGCATACCACTGCCGGCGCATCGCATCGCCGAACTGATAGACGGTCGAGATACACCCAGAGCGCATGGGACTCACGAGATGCCGGTATGGGGAGAGCGCCTTTACGAGCTTGGTCAGGGTGAAAGAGGCGAATACGGGATCGGGGAGGTGATCGGCAAAATAATCGCCTACCTCAACACGATTCAGGATCGCCGAATGGCGGTACGATAACGCTGCGCACGCGCCTTGACGCCTTCGTGGCGCTTGCAGCGCCAAATCGAAAGAGGAGCGAGCGATGAAACGTGGAAAGGGCATGATTCGGAGTCTTGACCGGCGCGGCACGCGCGCCAACCAGAAGCCGCCGGTCGCGCTCAAAACACCGGAGCCATTCGACCCGACTGTGTGCCAGCGATGCGGCGCAGTGTATTCGCTAGAGACCTGGCGTCGGAATCACCCCCTTACAGGCAGGCTGCTCGAGCGTGCGCAATGGGGAACCTGCCCAGGATGCACGCAGGCCGTGGGCGGCGAGTATCACGGCCGAGTGATCGCGCGAGGCGCAGCAGTGGCCGCCAAGCTCGACGCCATCCGCAAAAGAATCCACAACGTCGCCGAGCGGGCGGGTTTCACGCAGCCGGAGCGGCAGATCGTTTCCATCGAATGGGATGGCGCCACATTGGAGATTCTGACGACCTCGCAAAAGCTTGCGCATCGAATCGCGCACGAACTCGCAAAGGCGTTTGGCGGGCGCGCGAAGTACGAATGGAGCCGCGGCGACGGGGGCGAGGCGGGATTGCTCGCGACCTGGCAGTCCGAGGCCAAGCGCAAATGATGCTGCTGCCGATCCTCGTTTCCGAAGGCTGCGGTCTCAATTGGCGTCTGAGTTGCGATGTTCGCAGGGCATACGATGCAGCAGGTGATCGAGGGCATCGTCGATTTCGGCGGCAAGGTATTCGCGCTCCCGGGTGGTGTCGATGCGCACGTGGTTTTGCGGCGGAATCTCGCGAAGCGGCTCGAACTCGGCGCGCTGCCGCTCGTACACCTCCGGTGTAGCGTCTGACACTTCACCGGGTATCGATCCGCGCCGCTCCAGCCGGCGTATCGCCTCGTCTTCGCTGACCACGCATTCGACGAAGAGCACCGGCACGCCGCGCCGTGCCGCTATCGCCAGCGCGAGCTGCCGATCGGCAGACGCCTTGAACGTCGCGTCAAGAATTGCTCCGCGGCCGTCGCTCAGGAGGCTCTCCGCTTCGCCGAGCATCGCGTCATAGGTGATTCTCGTAAATCGATCGGAATATATGTCCGTTCCGTAATCCGTGCGGACGTGCTCGTGCGCGGAGACCGCTGCCAGACGCTTGCGGACGCGGTCCGAGTTGATGATTTTGAAGCCTTTGCGGTGCTGAAGCATGCGGGCGACGGTCGATTTGCCCGTGCCCGAAAGCCCGCACACTACGATCAGAGCCGGCGATGCGCCACGCGCATAGCGCCATGCAAGCTCGAAGTAACTACGCGCGAGCCGGCGGGCGCGCTCGCTCTCCGCGGCGCCAACCTCGCGCTCGAGGCTTCTCAGGCTCTCGACCTTGCCGCGCACGCATGCGCGATAGCATTTGTAGAACGGGACGAACACCGCAAGCTCTTCGTCGCCGGTGATCTCGGCGTAGGCCTCGACTAACTCCTCGGCGAGCCGGGGCGCGCCGAGCCGTTCGAGGTCCATCGCCAGGAATGCGATCTCCGAAGCGACGTCGCCGTAGCGCAGCCGCTCGCTGAACTCGACGCAATCGATCACATCAATTTCGCTTCCGTCGCCCGCAATGCAGATGTGTTCGGCGCGCAAGTCGCCGTGGCCTTCGCGGACGCGGCCCTCGTGCGCCCGCTCGTTCAATGGCCGCCAATGAGCCGTGATAAAGGCGCGGCAGAAGGCGTCAATCGCCGTGAATTGGTCTTGGCGAAGCGTGTGACCGATAAAACCCTCGTTCTGCGCGATGTCCTCGATCACGCCGCGCCAGATTGCCGCGGCTGAACCGTAGGTCCATCCACGATTCGACGGCACGCTCGCGTGGAAATCCGCAATACGCGTCGCAATAGCGCGGATCGTGGCGCTGTCCACCCGGCCAGCGGCGAGGAGCCGATCGAGCATTCGGTCTTCGGGCAGCCGGCGCATCTTGACCGCGTACTCGACGGCTTCGGGATGCTCCACACGAACCTCGGGTCCGAGGACGAAGGAGTCCGCACGCTTAAGAATCGCGAACACGCCGAGGTACACGCGCGGCGAAAGACGCGCATTCAGACGCACCTCCTCGGTGCAGTAGTGGAACCGACGCGCGAGCTTGGAACAGTCTAGAAATGCAAAATGAACCGGCTTTTTGACCTTGAAAACCGTCTCTCCGGCGACAAAGACGTAAGATATGTGTGTCTGCTTGAGTTCGACACGAGCGGGCGAATCCGGGTAGAAGCCCGGCCGCATCATTGCCTCGACCAGCGTCGAGACGCCGCCGGTTGGATGTCCGTCAGGCCTTGGCGTCCCGCATGTTTCCATCATTTCACCCGGGTCCGCGCATCGCTCCTGACTAGTCGCCGTGCTCAGACTCGTGTGGTCAGCGCCTCAAGCACGTCGTCGGTGGTTATCACGCCGACGAGCTTACCATCTCCCAGCACTGGCAGCCCTCCGATCTTCCGCTCGCGCAGCAAGCGCGCGGCCTCTTGAATATCGGACGACGGCGTTACAGTTATCAGCGCTTCGCTCATCGCCTTGCAGGCTTCGATTTGATCCAGGGAGCCCGTGTGCTGGCGGATGTCACGGTCGGTCACAATGCCGACCGGGGCGCCTGCGTCATTCAGGATCGGCACGCATCGAAAACCTCCCGCGTGCATCTTTGCCGCGATGGAGGCGAGCTTCTCGTGCGGAGTCGCGGTGACCGGATTTTTCGTCATCCAAGTGCCGACCAGTCCGTTTTGCGCCGGAGTGCAGCGCACGGTCAGGACAGGGCAGGTGGATTCGCGCAAGACGACTTCGGCGATGCTGCCAAGGAAAAAGCGCTTGAAGCCTCGCCGCCCATGCGTGGCCATAACGATCACGTCGGCGCTCATCTTCTTTTCGGCGTTTAAGATGGCGCCGGCCGGCTCGCCCGTATGGGTCAGGAGTTCGTACTTGAGGCCGGCCAGCCGCTTGTGTGCGATCTCGAGCAGCTTGTCGCGAGCAGTCTCTTCCTGCCCCTTGTAGAGATCAACATAGACCGGCATTCCCGTCGGCGCGATGATCATCGGAACCACGTGCAAGACAAATACAGTGCCGTTGTTCTCGCGGGCGAAATTCGCGGCAGTATCGAGCGCTTGCATCGAGTTATCGTCGAAATCCACCGGGCAAAGAATCCTGCGGAATGGATATGCCATAAGAATGCGCTCCTCCGTGGTCAGCCGCACTCATATACTAGCACAATGCCGTACCATCGTCCGGGTTTTGTTTTTTGCGGCTCGCAACTAGCGATTCGATTGCTTGTCGCGTTGACCTGTGTCCGATCGCAGCACTCAAAAAATTTCAATGCCGCTTCCTGCACGATCGTGAAGGTGTATCGGATCGCGACATCTCGCAAATGTCGATGCGGCTGACGTGCAGGTGAGACAGGGTGCAGCTCACAAAAGCCTTCATCTTCATCACGGCCCGCGAGCATCGATGCTTAACCGCCGATGGCAAGCGAATTGCAGTCTCACCAACTGACTGCCTTGGAGGACAACCATGCAGATTGTCAACCTGATGACCTCGGACCCCATCGTAATCAACCCTGATGACACACTGGCGAACGCAAAGGCAGTTATGGACGACGGCCGGTTCAGGCGTTTGCCGGTGGTGGAGGACGGGCGGCTGGTCGGGATCCTCACCGAGCGCGACATACGCGAGCACATGGGCTATCTGGGATCCACGCGTGTGAATGCGGCGATGCGCACCGGGCTCATCACCGTCACGCCGTATAACACGGTGGAAGACGCGGCCCGCCTGATGCTGAAGCACAAGATCGGTGGACTGCCGATTGTCGCCGACAACGGCAAGCTGGTCGGCATCGTCACCACGACCGATTTGCTAAGGGCGTTCTTACTGGTCGTTGCCGGAGCCAGCCAGATCATGAACGGCTAAGGGCAGGTTCGAGGTGCTGACCACGTCGCAAAAGCTCGCGCATCGTATCGCCCGCGAACTGCAGAAAGCTTTCGGCGGACGCGCGCGTTACACGTGGTCTGACCAGGACGGCGCCCTCACGGCCATCTGGCAGGGTGAAACGCGTCGGCCGCGCGCCTGATCATTCGATTCCGTACTTCACGATCTTGGCGTAGAGCTTCTTACGAGAGATCTTCAGCAGCTTGGCAGCCTGCACCTTGTTGCCTTCAGTCGCCTCAAGCGCGCGGCGGATAAGGGCGTGCTCGGCATCGGCGAAACTGCCAACCGGGTTTTTCCTGGCGATGGGCACGCGTTCGGCGGCGCGCGCACCGGCGATCGATGCCGGCAGGTCCTGCAATCGGATCACGGGCGAGCGGCTGAAGGTGAATGCGGTCTCAATCGCGTTGGCAAGTTCGCGCACGTTGCCCGGCCACGGATACCGTCGCATGGCCTCGATCGCTTCGTCCTCGGCCCCCGTGACGGGAACTCCCCGCATCTGCCTTGCGTTGAAGAGCTCAATGAAATGCTCGACCAGCAGCGCAACATCCTCAAGGCGCTCTCGGAGCGGCGGTATGTGAATGACGCCCGCCTGAAGACGGTAGTAGAGGTCGTCTCGAAGGCGCCCCACCTTCACCTCCTCCTGGGGATCGCGGTTGGTCGAGGCGATCAGGCGTACGTCCACTGCAACCTCTCTGGTCGAGCCTACAGGACGCACCGCGCGCTCCTGAATAGCGCGCAGCAGCTTGCTCTGCGTGTCGGTACTCATCTCCGTGACTTCGTCCAGGAACAGAGTTCCGCCGTCAGCTGCGCGGAACAGCCCCAGATACTCGGCGTTCGCTCCGCTGAACGCACCGCGCTTGTATCCAAACAGCTCGCTTTCGATCAGGTCCTTGGGTATAGCCGCGCAGTTGAGCGCGACGAACGGCGCCCCCGGCTGCGGGCCGCATTCATGAATGGCGTGCGCTACCAGCTCCTTGCCCGTGCCGCTCTCGCCGACGATTAAAATCGTGCCGCGCGTGACGCCAGCAGCTTCCACCCGGTCGTACAGCTGCCGCATCGTCGCACTGGCACCGACCATCCCGTGGAACCGGCTGCGAGAATGATACGGAAGCGCCTCGGCCTCGCGTTCGAGCGCCAGGATTCGCGCTCCGGAGACGGCGGTCTTCGACCGGAAGTAGGTATCTGCAAGCACCACGATTCGGATATGACTCAGCTTGTCGAACGACTGGTACGTCCGCGGCATTAGTGGCGGGGACGACGGAAACACGGTGGCCGCGCTCTCCTCGAAAAGGTGAATCGAGACGATTAGCTCCGAGAATGGCACGCCCCGTTCGGCGAGCTGTTCCCCGATTCGTGCAACGTCGGCGGCGAAGGCGTCCATGTCTTTGTCGAGTAGATCCTTCATCGTGGCGTCGAGTTCGCTGCCGAAGATCTCCATGAATTCCGTCTTCGTCAGCGCGCGGCTGTCGGCAAAGTGCAGCATGTAGAGCTGGTACCAGTGTTCCAGCACGCGGTTGCGATTTTTCTCGATGGACTCCAGCAGCGGACGGAGCTCGTCGAGTTCCGTGTCCCACAGCAAGTGAAAATAACGTGGCCCCCCGCTGGGCAGAGGGGCCGGAGGCGGTGGGTTGGTGTTTGTCTTCATTCGTTGGCTTTCCGGGTGAACTGGCTCCAAAGGCGTCAAACCGGTCAAAAACTGCGTTCAACGGGGACGAATCTTTTTAACATATGTCCCTCCAAAAACCAAAATCGTCGGATTTCAGCGGAGTTTTGCCCGAGCAATGGCGCTGGCATGCTTCAAGCAAGAGCTGGGATAGCAGGTTGCTAGCGTGGGACATCAATGCTCCGGCGGCACAACCAACTGAAACTCGAATCAGCCTCCTCGCAGGGCAAGGTAAGCCGCAAGTCTGCGCACCGGGTTACGCTTGCATCGCCGGCGGACCCGGCAGGAACCGCGGTCGAAAGGCGTTGGGCGGCAGCGGTTTTTTCGCGCGACGAATCGGTCGTGAAGACGATCGCCGAGGGCATGAGCGATTCCTGGGTCATGGAGAAATTTACCGATCCGCATGAGGGGCACGCGTTTCTGCTGAAGCCGGATGCCAGGATAGTTGTAATCGACGACGAGGCTATCGATGAATCGACGTGCGGCTGGCTTCTTGGCCAAGTGCGAAAACACGCCCCCCGCGCACTCGTAGCCTACATCGCCGCGGTTCACAGTCCCGAGACCGAACGGCGCGCGCGTGCATATAACGTCCAGTATTACACCTCGAAACCGATGGATCGAGAACGCACGCTCAGGGTTTTGCATTCGTTCGAGAACGCGGCTCATTAGGCCGCCAAATAACTGTTTTGCTTGGCGCTGCGGGCGAAGCCACTAACGGATAAGCGCTCGCGTGTTGCGTCACCTCTGCTGGAGGCTCTCGACGTATCGCGCCATCGATTCGATTCTTTTCTTCACCTCGGCATCGCTTTCGGCCGTGAACTCCTTGCCCGGTTTCTGAAGGGTCGTCCCCCAAAAAGGCATCTGGAGTCGCGCGTGCGACGGTATATTCTTGCGGCCGTCGATCGAGTCCACGACCTCATCGAAGGGAAATTTTCCGCCATTTTTCTTTGCCATCTGAGTGAGATCGTTCGGTGGCGGGTTCATCGGAATGGTCAAGCGTGAGGGGCCGTCACCCTTACCGCCAAGCCCATGGCACTCAGCGCAGTAATTTTGATAATCCTGTATTCCGGACTGCGCTGCGGCGGTCCGGGCAGTAGCCGCGAGCACCAGGATCAGCAACAGGAACGCGGTCGACGTCTGCGCCGTTGCGGTGAGTACGCTGCTTAGGAGCGCAATCGCGACGCGATCATCTGCGCCTATCATTGTGCGGGGGGTCCTTTCAGTGTTCATTTGAAATCGCCTTTATACCCAGCTCATTAGGCACTCTTTGCGTCTTTTCAGCAACCATCAACCGGCCGGCGTTTAGAACTCACGAGTCTTGATTTCCCCGCCAAGCTTTTTTTGAGGCTCCATTCATTTGCTCTGCTAACCGCCGCATTACTACGGGCGCACGGGAGAGGCGCCCGACGAATCATGACGCCAACGGCACCACCGGGTGGCGCGATCGGCTGCATGATTCGATCTATCTCTGCCACGACCGATTCTGTGGAAAGAGGGAAAGAGTCTCAATATTTTCGCCACAAGATGTGCTACGAGCGCGAAACATCCCGTTGAGGCAAGAAGGCTGCCTGACACAAGTCGGCAGCGAGGAGCAAAAGCCGCGAAAAATCTTTTGTTTATGAGAGGAAGAATGGTGGATGATCCAGTCCGATGTGTACTGCTCTCCGCGTCAAATTCCCTGATCATCAGGGAAAATACAGGGAATTATCGCGATTTCGGCTGCCTTGGAGTCGAATTGAGACCAAATAAGTCTTGTCTTCTCTCGGGTTTTTGACGAAATTCCCTACTCAACCGAACAGGGAATTATTTTGGAGGAACAGAGAATTTTTTCGACGTAACAGGGAATTTTCAGGGCGAAGCAGGGAAATTCATCTGGCGGGCGGCGCGGCGCGAAACTCCCGTGTTTTCGGCGTGGATGGAGTTTTGAGGAGGCACCGGTCGAGGCCGGGGTGTCGCCGGGCAAGATGGATCGCTAGACTTTTCGAGACCTTGGGAGTTTTCAGTTGATGGGACAGGGGCATCACCAAGACCGCGGTCGCGCGCGACTCAGGAAGTTACTTTCCGCGTGGACCAGGTTTTGAGAAGGCTCAGGTGGTATAAGGTTGGGAAAGTCGGCGCGGGCCGGGCGATGGCGTCAGCAATGAGGTGAGCTATGGCTACCAGAATCCGACCAGAAGAAAAGCGCGCGAGTCCGCTGATGGAAGGCGCCGAGGCTCCGGTAAGGGCCGAGGGCTTCAACCATCTGCACATCAATGTGCGCGACCTCGCCCGCTCGATACGTTTCTATGGGGAGGCATTCGGGCTGAAAGTCGGTTTCAGCGCGGGCAAAGGCCTGATCTTCATGGTGCCGGAAGCAAGAGGGCACTCACTGGCATTGCACCAGGTTGGGCCGGATGAACCGGTCGGCATGGCGGGCGGATTCCAGCACTTTGGATTCAAGCTGGACGTCAAAGATCACGACCGGGTGATCAAGCAGGTCGAAAAGGCGGGCGGCAAGCTGGTCTCGCGCGGCAAGCACGGCGGGCAATTCCCGTACGCATACGTCGCCGATCCCGACGGCTACGTAATCGAGCTATAGCGGACGGATCAAATACGAGGGCGGCAACGCGTTCGCATTGTGCGCCGATGCTTCGAAGTCCGCCGGCGCCAGCGCGATGGTCGATGAGACGATCAGACGCTTCGGCGTGCCGAACATCGTCTACATCGATTCAGGTCGGCCGAAGGCGCACTGTCTTTTTCGCAGGCCCAAGGGAGGTCCGTTCATGAGCGGGTTTTTCGGAGAAATGCGACAGATCGCGTTCGTCGTGCGCGACCTCGAAAAAGCGCTCGACTATTGGACGCGCACGCTCGGCGTCGGCCCCTTCTTCATGATGCGCGATGTTACGCCGGACAACTATCGCTATCGCGGCAGGCCTGCCCCGCCGCCGCGAATCTCTCTCGCGTTAGGTTTCTCGGGCGAGTTCCAGATGGAGATCATCCAGCAGCTCGACGACAACCCAAGCGCCTATCGCGATTACCTTGCCGCCGGTCATGAAGGCTTCCAGCACGTCTCCTCATGGATGACGCGCGCGGAATACGATCGCGTGTGTGGCGAATTGCTGATTCTGGGAAAATCAGTAATTCGCCACACACACGCTCCGGCGCATATGGCCTGATCTTCAACCGCGATTGCCGGCGATTCACTCCGCGACGACGCGGAATACGGGATAGCGCGCCGCCACCTTCTCGAACTCCGCCAGCGGTGCGTCAGGATTTACGTCGAAGTGCGGGCGGCCGCCTGGAGCCCGTTGAAGATAGGCCTTGAGGATCGGCGGACGCCGCGACGCCGGCACCTCCTCCAGCCTCACCCTTTCCGTTCTCCGATGGCGGAGCACGGCGGCGCCCGCGCTAGCGCGCACGTTGCGCACCCAGTCGGCGTTCTCGCCCAGCATCGACACCAGGTATCGTTCCGTGCCGACCTGAGCCACGACCAGCTGGACCAAGCAGACCCTGCCGCTTCGCCGCCCCCTCGTTTCCAGGGCGACCATCAGTGTCGGCAAAACTCCGAGCGCGGATAGCCGCGCCTGTCCAGAGTTGAGACGTCTCGAGAGCGCGTTCGGCCTGCCGCCGGGATAGAAGAGCGCCCTGTACCACGAGTGCGGCAAGGTCCACGGCAGGGTGAAAAAAACGACCGCTGCGCCGAGGACGATCGCCACCGCCAGAAGATACGGACTCATTGCTTGCCCAGCATCTTATTTAAAGTTAGCCACCCGCGTACAGCATGGCTCAAACGACGCCAGTACCTGTCTGTGTCGAATTACTGATTTTCCCAGAGTCAGCAATTCGCCACACACTGGTCAGGAGTTTTGCGACTCGCCGTTCTCCTCAATAAAAACTCCAAACGTGGTAATAGATCTGGATTTTTCGCCGCTATTAGAAGGCCAAGGCTTCCCTGCTGTTCGAAGAAAATTCCCTGTTCCCCTGAAATAATTCCCTGACGTTACCGGAGAGGCTGGCGAGATCGCAATTCGCCGATTGTCGCTGCGCCGAAGACTCTGACCCAGCCCGGGTTTAGGGGCCGGATGAACGGCGCGCGAAATCGCACAGCGTTCCGCTGCACCACAGATCTACGGACTTCACGACCTGGGCTGCATTAGGGCCCGTTCGGCCCGGGACTCGGCAATCGCCTGCTCGAACATCGCGTCGGTGACTTGGGTGAGGGCCGCGGCCGAGTCCTTAAGCTCCGTATGCTCGACGGCGCGCGAAAGGGTCTCCGCCGGGGTGGCTCCGCGACGCTGGCCCATGAAGGGCTTGAGAATCAGGTAAACCACGTCGCGCATCGGCATGAAGCGCGTGAAGCGGCGCAGCAGCCGAACGGTCTGCAGCGGATAATGAAGCAGCTTGTAAAGGAATATTCTGCGGAAACCCGCGCTGCGCTCGCGGTTGATCACCTCGCCCGGCAGGCAGGTCCGATCGATCTCGGAGCACTTGAAATACTTGAACCAGTCTCGGGCCTCGTCGACCAGGTTGCGGCGGATATATTCCTGCCACAACGGGGTGCCGCGATAGACGCATAGGCGGTTGAAGTTGAACGTGTCGAGCGGAAGTCTTGAGGCAAAAT
>Ga0208323_1000046_pt1 | contig 91730 bp, 74 predicted proteins | sample June2015DPH_10_1_2_FD_184703 | JGI IMG/M metagenome (GOLD analysis project Ga0208323, IMG submission 184703) | Peatland microbial communities from SPRUCE experiment site at the Marcell Experimental Forest, Minnesota, USA - June2015DPH_10_100... | ecosystem: Environmental > Terrestrial > Soil >... | reverse complement strand
CAATCACCATAGCCTCAGCGCAGCGGCTTAGTACAAACGCTTCTATCGGGAATGCTCGGGCGATCAGAATCCGTTTGCACCTCGGCTTTCTCGCCGCCCGAGCACTCCCGATAGAAACCTGTGGTTTCTCGGCTCACAAAAAAACTGTTGCACGGGGAAAAGCGCGCCGGGGGCCCCGGCAGTTCAGTGCCCAAAATGACAGGTGCAGACGCAGAGCTGAAATTATCCGCGAAATCATTTTCGCTGTTTGAGCGCTTGTAGTACGCTTTCAGCCTATGGGATTTATCTGCATTCACGGACATTTTTACCAGCCGCCTCGCGAAAACCCGTGGCTCGAGGCGGTGGAGCTTCAGGAATCGGCGCATCCTTATCACGACTGGAACCAGCGCATCAACGCCGAATGTTACGCGCCCAACGCCGCCTCGCGGATCCTCGACGACCAGAAGCGAATTCTCAGGATTGTGAACAACTACACCAAGATCAGCTTCAATTTTGGCCCCACATTGCTCTCGTGGCTGGAAGAGAACGATCCGAGTGTTTATCGCGCCATTCTCGACGCCGATCAAGAAAGCCGCAAGACTTTTTCCGGCCATGGTTCGGCGCTCGCGCAGCCTTATAACCACATGATTATGCCTCTGGCGAACGAGCGCGACAAACATACGCAGGCGTTCTGGGGCCTTCGTGACTTCGAGCACCGTTTCGGGCGTCAGCCTGAAGGGATGTGGCTTCCGGAAACGGCCGTAGACCTTCCGACGTTGGAAGCCCTCGCCCAGTTCGGGATCAAATTCACAGTACTCGCACCGAGTCAGGCGAGCCGCATCCGCAAAATCGGAGGGCGCAGTTGGAAAGACGTCAGCAACGGGCGCATCGACCCCACCATGGTCTACCGATTGCGGCTGCATTCGGGCCGAAGTATTCACCTGTTCTTCTATGACGGCCCCATCGCCAAGGCTGTCGCTTTCGAGGGCCTGCTGGACGACGGCGAACGGTTCGCCAAGAGGCTGGTCGGCGCGTTCTCCGAGGAGACGCGACCTTGGCCGGAGCTGGTGAACATTGCTACGGACGGCGAAACCTACGGCCATCATCACCGGTACGGCGAGATGGCCCTCACCTACGCCCTGAATTATATCGAGTCGCAGCAGCTTGCCGAGCTTATCAATTACGGCCTGTATCTCGAGCGTCATCCCCCGACCCATGTGGTCGAGATATTTGAAAACACCTCGTGGAGCTGCGCCCACGGCGTCGGACGTTGGCGAAGCAACTGCGGCTGCTCGACCGGCCGCCATGCGGGCTGGAACCAGGAATGGCGCGCCCCCCTGCGCTCGGCGCTCGACTGGCTTCGCGACACCCTGGCGCCGCTTTTCGAAGAGAGAGGCAAGACCGTGCTGAAGGATCCTTGGACGGCCCGGGACGACTATATCGATGTCGTTCTGGATCGCTCAGAAGAGAGCCGTGCCAAGTTTCTCGCCAAGCATGCCCACCATGAGCTGAATGAGCCGGAGCGAGTGACGGTCTGGAAGCTGATGGAGCTCCAGCGGCACGCGATGCTGATGTACACCAGTTGCGGGTGGTTCTTCGATGACATCTCCGGGATTGAAACCGTCCAGGTGATTCAATACGCCGGCCGCGCCGTGCAGTTGGCCGACGAGCTTTTTGGGGACCACCGGGAAAATCTCTTCCTCGAAAAGTTGGGCGCCGCGAAAAGCAATGTGCCTGAATATCGGGACGGCGGCGAGATCTACCGGAAATTCGTGAAGCCTGCTTTCGTGGACCTCCGCAAGGTGAGCGTCCATTACGGCATCCGATCCCTGTTCGAGCGGTACGATACCGATACGCAAATCTATCAGTACCGGGTGGAGCGCCAAGCGGGTTCGGTCGAGAAGCGAGGAGACAAGCAAGAACAGAAGCTGGCCATCGGCCGTGCGAGAATCACTTCAAGGATTACGGAGGAGTCACAAGTTCTGGGTGTGGCCGCCTTCGATCGTGGCGACTATAACCCGGTCGCTGGCGTTCTAAAATCCAGCGATGCGTATGAGGCGCTCGCTCCGGCACTGAACGAAGCCTTTTCCCAAGGCCGCTTGGAGGACGTGGCCAACCTTCTGGGCCAAAACTTTGAAGGCGATACGTATTCGTTGACCGTGCTCTTCAAGGATGAGCAACAAAGGATCGTCAACCGCATCCTTGAAACGGAGTGGCAGGATGCCGAGGCGGCATTCGAAAGACTCCACCCTCAATTGATGTCCATGCTGAGGATCCTGGCCAAGATCGGGACCCCGGTGAAGATTCCGCGCGCTTACTCGGCTGTCGCGGAGTACACTCTGAACGCCCGGCTCCGGCGGGCGCTGGAGGCCGAGGAGTTCGACATCGAGGGAATCCGAAGTCTCCTCGCCGATGCTGCGTCCATCAAGGCGTCACTGGACGCGACGACTCTCGAATATGTGTTCCGCCTGCGGCTCGAACGAATGGCCGAGCACTTTCAGGCCAATTATTCAAACCTCGAGCTTCTCAAGCGCCTCGCCACCACGGTGGATCTCGCCTGCTCACTACCTTTCCAGTTGAACTTTTGGAGGATCCAAAACACCTGCTACCAGATTCTACAGGGCCCGCACCAGGACTTCCATCAAAAGGCGCAGCAGGGAGACACGGAAGCTAAACTGTGGGTCGATCATTTTGCCGCCTTGGCCAGAAAGCTTTTCTTGCACGTCGCATAGAGCACGCCGATGCCTGCAAGGCATTTCAAAGCCTCCCTTTAACCGGCTTAAGTTGTTAGCCGTAAAATGTCTCAGATGAGCCTTGAAACCAATTTCAGCTTGCGGTTACTCGTGGCCACGTCGGGCGCGCCAATTGACGTAGGGGCACCCTTTGTGGGTGCCCTGCGATGGGCAGGCACAAGGCCGCCCCTAAAGTGCCCTCGTGCGAAACACGGTTGACTTTGCCTTGAGGTTTGGGATATAAATAATACGATCCGACCGGAGGAGTGGCTTTGATGAGAATCCTGCGCGGGCTGATCCTGTGCTCGATAGTTGTCGCGTTGCCGCTGCCGGCGCTTCCTGATTCCCTTCCAATCGACGCCTTTGATCCGAGCAGCGGTGCTCTGAAGCTGCGTCAACCCAGCGTGCCGGTCGATCCGCAGGTGCTAGTCCGTCGAAATGGCCGGGGAGTGCCTGGTGCTGCAGTACCATTTGAGGGATCCGATTTCACGTTCCTCGTGCCAACCGGGACCGGGATTTTTGCCTTCTTCAACGAAAACGATCAGGCATTTCGATCCCTGACCTTTACGATTTTCCCTGGTGGCCCAGGCCCTTCTGGCGACCTACTGTTCACATGCAAGGCGACCTCAGACCTTAAAGCATTGCCATTCTCGAATTGCCATTTCAGCCAGTTCGGAAGTCTTGATACCCCTACGGTCGTTCGGTTCCAGGGCGGGGAAGGTCTGCCGTCGATGAGTTTCTTCACTGTTTACCTGACCGGATTCGCGCCCCACACTGAGGTCTCAGTCGAGTCGACATTTCTGCCGATTCCCGAACCTGGAACGCTCCTGCTGTGTTTTCCCGGACTGGCTGCTCTCATCGCGTGGCGAAGAAGATAAAAGCGCACGGGCAGAATCGGCGCGCGGCTGGTGGCGGGAAACTGGTTTCAGGCGAGAGCGTGACTCGTCCCGCGAGACGTTCGGTTAACCCCCCGAAAACCTTAGTAGAGATGAAGTTAACGGGACTCGGAGCCAAACTGCTGGATCAGCTTTTCAAACTCCGGATTCACTCGAAGACTCGCGAGTTCAGGATCGTTTCTTGCTTCCGCAGGGGCATAGCCCCTCTGGAATGCTTCCCGCAGGGCTTTCAGTGCTGCGTTTGAGTCGCCGGCGAGCGTCTGCACTACCGCCTCAATATAAACCAAGTCCACTGTCGAGCGGTCGTAGTAGCGTGCGCGGCGGATGTATTGCAGTCCCTTTTGCGCATCCCCTTGCTTAGCGTAATAAAGCGCCAAGCTGCCCATCACCCGGGAGTTTCTTGGGTTCACCTGGAGCTCTTTGTAACAAAGTTCGATCGCCTGGGCATAAGCCGAGAGAGCTTTTTCCTTGCGCCCTGACCAGCGATAGGCGTCCGCCAAGTTGCCCACATCGACTTGTTCGTTGGGGCTTAGCTCTACCGCGTGTTCAAACATCGGCACGGCTTCATCGTATCGCTTCAGAAAGAAGTAGGCGGTTCCCAGGTTGGAGTACGTTTCGTCATCCGGCTGAAGCGCCAGCGCCTTTTGTAGGACAGGGAGGGAGTCCTGCCATCGCGCTTCCTTAAGGTATACGGCCCCGAGATCCTGATAGCCTAACGCGTTGTCGGGTTCAATTTCCGTGATGCGGAGATATGTCTCCAGCGCCTTGGCGTTATCGCCCAGGTCGAGGTAAGCGTCACCCAGCATCTGGTAGTTGCCCAAATAGTACGGGCTGAGTTGAATGGCTCGCTGATACGCCTGTATCGCCTCTGGTTTTTGGCCGTCGGCCAGATAAGCGCTGCCCAAGCGGCGATATCCTTCATCGGAGTTTGGCTCCAGCTTGAGCCCTTGCCTCAACTCATCAATCGCCTTCTCGATTTCGCCCATCGAATATTGGACACTACCCAAGGCGAGATGGGCTTCGGCGAGATTGCGGTTTAGGCGGACTGCTTCCTGGGCGGAATGCAGAGCTTTCTCATTCCAGAAGTTTTCCTTCTTCTGCCCATACATTTCCAAACTCGCATCAGCCAATCCGGCATAGGCAAGGGCGAAATTCGGGTCAATGTTCAGTGCGGCCTGGTAGGAGTTGATTGCCGAGGCAATGTCCTTGGCATCTTTATAGCTGCGGAGGGCGTCCCGGCCTTTCAAATAGAGGTCGTAGGCCTCGGTGTTTTCCGTCGGATGCACGATGTTACGCGTCAGTTGTTCGGGACTGGACTGCAAACCTAGGCCCGCAACCAGTCCGGCGAAAACGCGATCTTGCAGCGCGAGCAGGTCCTGGCGGTGGGATGAGTACTCCTGGGTCCACAGCTTTCGATTGTTGGAGAGGTCTTGGATGCTCACCACAACTTGAATCTTGTCCCCGAATTGTTGCGTCATTCCGGCCACGACTAAATTGACTCCCAGATCGCGGCCCACTCTTTCCAACGGTTTCTCGGGGCTCTGTTTACCCCCCGTTTCAGCACTTACCACGTGGACGTCCTTGACTTGAAAGAGCCGTGCGGTGAGCGCCTCGGTGAGCCCTTCGGTCATGTAGTGAAGCGATGCCTGGTCGCCCAGCGCGCGGAAGGGGAGGACGGTCAAATACTTTCCTTGCGCCAGAGCTGGGATGCCGAGCGCCTCCGCTCGCTTTTCCGAAAAGCGCGGGATTCTGAAGAGTCCTGCGGAATAGGCGCCCACCACCAGAATCCCTGCCAGCAGCGCCGCCCACGCACCCAGTCGAACTGATCGAGCGGGCCGCGGAACAGTAGTAATCTGGCTGGATTCTCGCGGCACGACCGTCGCTTCGAGGGTCGGCGTGTCGGCTTCCTCCTCGATGGTGACCGTTGAGCGCGTGAGCTCCCGGACGATCAGCGAGGGGATCTCCTCCTGCCGCTCTTTGACCATCTCCACAAAGCGATAGCCTTGCCGGGGGACGGTTTCGATGTAAGGATGCTCAGGCCCGAGGGCTTTCCTCAATGCTGAAACGCTCTGGGTAAGGTTGTTCTCCTCCACCACCGTATCGGGCCACACGGCGCTCATCAGTTCGTCCTTGCCCACGAGGTGGCCACTGTTTTCAACCAGCACTTGGAGGGTCTCCAGCGCTTTGGGGGTGAGGGGCAATGGCGCACCCTCCCTGAATAGCACGTGTTCGGAGCTGTCCAGGCGAAAGGGACCGAACTCATACAGGTGCTTGACCGACTTCGACTTAGCGGGCTTCACTGTCATTTCAGAAATAATTCACCCGTCTCTAATTATTTCCTGCCCAGCCAGAGATTAAATGGCGGACGATAACATCGGGCAAGAGCACTATGACTGGCAGGGCAAAGATGATTGTAATGCTGGGCATCGCTCCAATGCAATGGGCTTATCAATTTCTTTGGGCGGCGCTGCCCAGTGTCGGTGCTCGGTTTTTTCAAAGGGGAGGCTTTATGAAAGCAGCAAAGCAACGGAAAACGCGGATCACCATAGAAACCCAGCGCGTCTGGGTTCTGGAGAAGCCCAGGTCCCCTCAGGTCTGGTGTCCATCGTGTGGCAAGCTTGTATCTTCCGTCACCCCGGATGAGGTGGCAGCCCTGGCCACCGGCGCCGCGGGGCCGCATTGTCCGATCAAGATCGATAAGCTCCACTTTATCGGAACCTCTGACGGCCTCATGGTTGTCTGCGGTGATTCCCTGCTGATGCAGGGGGCTGCATCTTGAGAAAGCCGTTCCTTACGTTATCTCATCTTTTTATGGATTTTCTTTCACCCCGCCGGCCCCTGTACAACTGAAGAAAGCGCCAGGCCAGAGGCTTGGAAATTAGAAGATAGAGGGCACTTTCTCGTCCTGCTGGGTTCTTGCTAGTTTCTTCAAGGGCTTCGAAAACTTCAAGCCGGTCAAATAGAACTGGTCCATCTGCGTCGCCCACCGGGCAGTCGCATGGACGCTTTGCACGTGCGGGGGAGCCTCCTTCCTAGGTGGAAAAGGCCCGAAAGGTAGATACAGTGAGATGGGATGGGAACGAGACAACTGTCGTTTCGTCGCCACCAACGCCCCGTGGGAACTGACGTTCCAAGCTGTCGTGAACTCCACGAACGATTCTTCCCGTTCATCGAGTCCGCGTATGAAAACAGGGATGCCCAGGGGCAGACGTTCTGCTCGCCGCCGTTCACTGCCTTTCTCGGGGGTTCCACTAACACGCGCGATCCCCACGCTTCTAGCTTTGCCCACACGTTTCTTAGCCATCTTAAGAAACCCCGCCACGCTGAAGCCCAAGTGGGGCACGCTGAAGTCAGATGCGAAGGCGATGCATCTGGTAGCCCCTAGAGCCTGATAGGACAGATTGTACAGTAATTACGTCCTGCGTCAAATTACAGGTCTTCAGGGGGCAATCGTATTTCCCGAGGCAGGTGGGCCTTGTTGCTCGATCGCGAAATAGCCGGCCTTGGCACGCACCTCCACGCCCTTGCGCAGCGCGATCACGCGGATGCTGCGGTAAGTGCCGTCCATTTTGTCGTTCATGGGCGTATATCCGATGTTGTACTGTTCGGCGAGTTCCCGCCCGATGGCTTCCATCGAATCGGCCAGTTTCTCCAGGCGCTCCGCCGTGTAGATGCCCGTCGAGGCGCCCAGACCCTTGTTTTGCGACGTCTCACCGATCTGGCCGTGCGACAAATATCCGGTTCCGAGATCGGTGCCCGGGCCATTCTCGCGCGGAAAGAGTGCGGCCCCGCCCGTGGCGTCGGCCATTTCTTTTAAGATCACGTCGCCCGGATTCTCGTACCCGAACCCCGTGTTGTCCAGGGTGTAGACGACCGTCTCCGCCTTGTGGGCCATGGAGAGCGCTTCTTCCAGCGTGTGCTGGCTTTGAGCGTCCAGGCCGTTGCTCACCACCACCAGCACGCGGCGCGACTCCGAAGGCGGGCCCAAGTTGAGCATCTTCTCTTTGCACGCCGTATAGATGGCGTCGTAAAGAGCTTTTCCGCCTCCCGCCTTCATGTCCATGATTTTATCGTTGAGCGCCTCGGGATCATTGGTGAAATCCTGGAGGATGGAACTGGTGGCGTCAAAGGTCTGAAGAAAGATCTGGTTCTTGCTGCTGCGCCCCTGAAGCATCTGGAAAATGAATTCCTGGGCCGCATCTTTCTCGAATTGCAGGTGGCGGCGTGCGCTGTTGCTGGTGTCGAGAATCAACCCGATGCGCAGCGGCGGGCGCGAGCCGTAGAAGAAATACTTGATTGCTTGCTGCCGGCCGTCCTCAAAAACTTGGAACTCGTCCTTGGTCATGTCGATGACCGGCACGCCGTTCTTGCCGATCACCGAGACCGGCACGTTCACCACGTTCACCCGCACCTTAATGTTGTTGTTGGAAGGAGGCGGCGGATTCCCGTCCGGCTGCGCCGGCGTCTGCCCGGAAGTTGGCGCGGGCGCCGAAGCCTGAGCTGGCGCTGCGGGCTTCTGGTCCGGCTGCTGCGCCGCGTACGCAAAATTCCAGAAGAGCGCGCCGGCAAGAAGGGCGGCGAGGGAAAGTGTCCGGCCGAGTGCGCGGATCTGCTTCGCCGCCCTCGGCGCAAGCCGCCGACAACGGCGGCCGCGGCAACGCCCCACGGATATTCTGGCTGGAAATCGAAAAGACACCGTCCGCCTCACCTCGAATCAAAGCGTCCGCGAAGGTATTAAGCACGCCCTTCACCTACTACTTTACTCCATCCGTACCGCGGAAGGAAAGCGCCCGCCCGAGGCGTGACCCGCCCGCTTCTCGTTGTTGGATAGCTTAATGTACGCGTGAGGCAGAAATGATAGGATTTCGCCTCCAGATTTGCGCCCGAAAAAGGGCTTTGCGCCAGCTCGAGGCAGCGCGCGGCGACGGTGTTTTACTGCGCGCGCGCGACATATATTTTAGCTGTGGCACAGGCACTCTTGCCTGTGCGGGTTCGACAGAATTCATTAGAGTTCGGCACAGGCAAGAGTGCCTGTGCCACGCCACGGTAGGGTGGACGCCGTTTGCGTTCAGCTTTTCAGGGTGTATATTTGTAGCCAACGAACGATTTCCAAAGTGGGGATCCCGGATAAGGTTGCCGCCGCATCGTGGGGCGGAGGTGGGCCCGGTGGCACCTTTACAATTATCGCGTCGTGATTTCCTTGGCACCGCACTCGCGGGGGCCGCATGTCTGGGCGCGGCAGCGCCGGAGATAGCGCCCGTCGTCAGTGTGGTGAAAATCAAAAACGACAATATTCAGGCCGCCGTGGAGCAGGCCATGGATCTGCTCGGCGGCATCGAGAGCGTGACCAAGGGCAAAGAGCGGATCATGCTCAAGCCGAACCTGGTGTCTCCGCTTCCGCAAGCAACCACAAAGCGTGAGGTCATCGCAACCCTGGCGAAGCTGATGCAAGCCGCTCACAAAGAGGTCAGCATCGGCGAAGGTTCGGCGGCGGCGGAGGGATTCAATGTCAAAGGGGCGGAAGTGTTTCGCACCCGGAACCGCGACATCCTGAGTCGCATGCAAAGTTACGTCTTCGATCAGCTCGGTTACTCCGAACTGGGCAAGGCGCTGCGGATTCCGCTGGTGAACCTCCATTCCGGCGAGATGGCCAGGGTCAGGGTGCCCAACGGCTTCGTCTTCGACGAGGTGACGATCCACCGCTCGCTGACCGAAATCGATCTGCTTTGCTCCGTGCCCATTATGAAGACTCACACGCTCGCGCAGGTGACGCTCGGGATGAAGAATCTGGTGGGCGTGTTCCCCGGCACGGTGTACTGCTCGGTGCGCGGCTGCATGCATGACTTCGCGTCGAAGGTCGAGCCTTCGGGCACCGCCGCGCCCGTTGTGGACATGGTGCGGGCCAACAAGTTGGGCCTCGTGGTGGTCGACGCCTCCACCGCAATGGAGGGCGAGGGGCCCTCCTCCGGCACGCCGGTGAATATGGGACTGATCATTGCGGGCACGAACCCGCTGGCGACGGATATGGTCAGCGCCAGCCTGATGGGCTTCGAGCCGCAAGAAATCCCGACGTTCATGTGGGCCAACCGGGCGGGCATGAAGCCGGCCCGGCTGGACGAAATTGAAGTGCGCGGGGAAAAGCCGGATCAAGTACGGCGGAAGTTCGTGAGACCGCAAATCCGCTCGTGGCCGAGCATCCGCGACTATTGGGGAGTGAAACAGATTTACTAGGCTAGGTGGTGGCCACGGTCAATCAGTTTGTGATTGACCGTGCGTTCTTCCGGCAACCAAAAGCCCACGGCCAATTGAAAAGCAAATTGAGCGTGGCTACACGGCTTTCCCGCCCGCCCACCGAACTGTGGCTAACCTATCTCCCAGGGCGGAGTGCGGCGGCTTGTCAGATCTCTGCTGCCGTGGACGACGGTGAGGATTTCGATGCGTTCGCCCAGTATTCGGTACATGATCCGGTAGTTTCGATACAGCAACTCTCGGATGTTCTCATCCTGAGCTTCAGGAACTACTCTTCCCAGTCTAGGGAATTGCAGCAGTCTTTCGACGGAAAGAATCACCTGTTCAACGAGATCGGCGGCGTAATGCTCGGAGTCTCGCGCGATATAGTCGCGAATCGAGCGAAGATCCTCGATGGAGGGATCAGTCCAGATCAGCTTCATTGGGAAAGGAACTGCTTCTTTACTTCGTCGTGAGCCACGACGCGGCCCTGCTCCGCCGCCTGGATTCCCTTCTCAATTTTTTTCCGCACGTACATCTGATAAATGATATCGTCCCAGGAAGTCTCCTCGGGCAGGCCGTCGATCAACTTCAGAGCTTCTTCTTTTACTGCGCCCACGTCGCTTCCTCCTTGGTTTCTTCGCGAAAGTCTCTTCTAGAATCTATCACAAAAATCGTCGCGCTTCTTCCCGCGACGAATGTTCAGGTGGTAGGAGCGCGTAACCACGGTCAATCGGTTTGTGATTGACCATGCGTTCTTCGGGCAACCAAAAGCTAGGGAGTTTGTTCGTTTTTCTTCATTGTTCATTTATAATGAACAGCGCCTGATAGTGAACGCGGAAATTTAGGTAGACTCAACTTCTCCCCCAACAGCCCGCTGTTATTCCCCCTTGCCCGCGTCGCGCCACGACGTGTAGTGCACACTTGTAGTTCAAGTCTGCGACTTTTCGTTCTTGGCCGGTGGCACAGCCCCACCAAGTGGGGCCCCCTCTCCTGGCTGTGTCGCCTGGAAAATACAACGCACAGGCAAGAGTGCCTGTGCTACAAGAAGGGGACTGTACGTGCAGAACTGGCGGAAGGATTCGAGTTTTTGAAGGGGACCCACAAGCGGACTTAATTTGTAACAGAAATGTTCTTGCGAATTAACTAAGTCTATGGTATAAAACGTATTGTACGAACCCAAGAAGCGGATATGATAGAGGACATTAAAGCGGTCGTGGATCAAGGGGAAACGGTTTCCATGATGGAGCCTATGCTCATCGGGGAAACCTCGCGCCATCGGCCTGTCCTGGTCGATCTCGCGTTAGAACTGGCGCAGAAGTCGGCCGGGTTTCGGAGGAGTCTGCCCGAAAGCATGCTGAACTCGCTCGCCAGCCTGGTGCGGGCAATGAACTGCTACTACAGCAATCTGATCGAAGGGCACGACACGCATCCCGTCGATATCGAACGAGCGCTGAACGACGACTACAGCAAAGATGCCGGGGCGCGAGATCTGCAATTGGAAGCGAGGGCGCATATCACCGTGCAGAAATGGATCGATGAGGGCGGCTTGCGAGGACGTGCGGCAAGCGGTGATGGAATCCTTGAAATCCATGCGCGGTTCTGCAAGCTGTTGCCGGAGGACTTGCTGTGGGTGGAAGACCCGGAGACGAAGGAGCGCGTACGGGTCATTCCCGGCGAGTTGCGCGGGCGGGAGGTCAAGGTCGGTGGTCATGTCCCGGTTAGCCCCGGCGCCCTGCCGCGGTTTCTGAAGCGGTTCGAGGAGGTTTACGGGCATTTCAGCAAGACAGAATCGATACTGTCTGCTGCGCCGGCACATCACCGGCTCGTGTGGATTCACCCGTTTCTAGATGGCAACGGGCGTGTGGCGCGTCTGATATCGCACGCGATGCTGCTGGAGACGCTGGATACCGGGGCTGTGTGGTCAGTGGCGCGCGGCCTGGCACGCAACGTGGATGCGTATAAGGGACATCTTGCGGCCTGTGACCAGACCCGTCGCAACGATCTTGATGGCCGTGGGCACCTCAGCGAGGAAGCGCTTGGGGCGTTCGCGGACTTCTTTCTGAGAGTGTGCATCGATCAGGTGAACTTCATGGAAGGCTTGATGCAACCGGACCGTCTGCGTACGCGCATCCTGGTGTGGGCGGAAGAAGAAATCAGACTCAACCACCTGCCGCCAAGATCAGGGAGCGTGCTGGAAGCTGTTCTGTACCGGGGAGAACTGCCTCGTGGCGAGGTAGCCGGAATTGTGGGCACGGGGGAGCGTCATGCGCGACGGATTGTTTCGGCGTTGGTGAAGCATGGTGTGTTGGTCTCTGAGAGCTCGCGGGCTCCGCTGCGCCTCGTCTTTCCGGCTGCGCTGGCCTCCCGATGGATGCCGGGGCTGTTTCCCGAAAGGCCGGCGCTGTCGCCCGGAGGGCCCTGAGCTTTGTGGATGGCGGAGAAAGTTATGTCTTCGACCGGTAGGCGGTGGTGTTCTGGGGACAGGACGGAGAGACGCAGGTGCGTTGTCAAGTAAGCCGCGGAGTTCAAGACCAAGTCGGCGCTCTACCCGCTTCTGGCCGGTAGCACAGCCCCACCAAGTGGGGCCCCCTCTCCTGGCTGTGCACAAGAAAAACAAAAGCACACAGGCAAGAGTGCCTGTGCCACTTCGCGCTGTCATTCCGTCTTGCCCGTGTCGCGCCACGACGTGTAGCGCACACTGGGAGTTCGAGTCTGCGGCTTTTCGAAACATGAAGGAGCCGCGGAGTTCGAGAGCAACTCTGCGCTGCCCCGCTGGAGGGCCCTAAAGCGGACGTTCATTGGTCAATTAATATGGTTATGGCCCATAAAAGAAGGTCGAACAGGGCCTTTTATGGTGCACCATGAAAAAAGATATTGATCTATCTTCGTCTATAGTTTAGCATGGGCGTACTGGGGCTGTGCACTTTCAAAATGTGGTTGGACCTGGTCAAGGGAGTGTGATCCTACAGACGTGAAGAAACCGAAACCGGAAAAATGGTATTCTGCTAAGGAAGCCGCTCCTTTTCTTCGAGTCAATCCAGAGACTGTCAAGAAGTACTGTAAGAACGGCGACTTCCGTGGCAAGCGGGTCGGACCAAAAAATGAGTGGTTCGTGAAGGGGACGCAAATTCTGCGGAAGCAACGCGAGTGGGCGCTGGAGACAATCGACGGATGACGCTGTGTTGTGCGGCTTGGGGCGCAATCGCATTTCAAGTCCCGATGAGCTCGGGCAGTTAGTGGGTAACCTGGACGCTCAAACAAAGAAGTCTTGATTCAAGTTAGCAGTGAGCGGAGATGTTGACCTTCAAAGATTGTATTGGATTGACAAACGACGAGAAGCTCGATTAACGTACTGCCCAGAGTTTGGGTTACCATAATCATCGGCGGGGGGAACCGCGCGCCATAACGTACACCAGAGGGAGTAGGTGCACGCTCGGAAGGGGTGACTCCAAGACAGGAGGTGAAAAATGAGAAAAGAAAATTGGTTCGGTGAGGTAGCCAAGTCGCTCGGTGATGGAATGTTCGCAGACAGGGTTATTCTGGCTCTTGCTAAGGGGAAGCGAAACGGCTGCGCCATTCCCGGGGAAGACAGGCAGCTTTTCAAAAGGGCCGCTGATTTTCTTAATGATGCCATTACGGGGTATCAATGGATGGACCAACCGTCCTTTAGCAGTTCGTCTACGAATCATGCGAATCTCTTTGGACAGGCCGTACGGGCGCTTTCAATCTCTTCTGTTCCCGTTAATTTCATGAAGTATCTTGAGGAACTCAAAGACATTTGCCAGCACCTTGAGGCGGGTGAGCGCGTGAGTGAAGCTGAGATTCACGAGCTAAAGGAATTCTTCCTGAACCACTCGACGGCGGAGATGCAACACACAGATCGGCTCTTCGCCACACCTAAACAAAGGAGTGGGTGGGCGTGGGCAGCATAGGCCGTGTTGCACAAAATAAGATAGGTGCAGCCAAAGAACGGTGTCTCGCTCTAAAGAGTGAGCTCAGAAAGCTGGAGAATAAACAGTACGCCTCGCCGAGAGCGGCGGATATCCTTCGAAAATTCATTGGAGCTGCCACCGAGTCTCTTCTTCGGTTCTTCGACGAGGAGTCAGGCAATCCTGACCTTGAGTTGCTGGAACCACGTGCGCTAGAGCTTCGTATCCATCGCCGCTGCAGTCTAGTACCATTCCTCTTTGAGTACCTCGGATTACTTGAACGGGCCGAAATCAATGAAACCAACGCAGAAGTGGCCTTGGCTCTCCGTAGGTTTGTGAGGCAAGTCTTGCCGAATTCAGAGGTGCTCCTGCGCGCTGCGACACATCTCAACTACTCGATCACTGAGGTCGCGAAAGATATAAAGGAATTGTTTTCACAAACGCCCTTTCCCGACCTGGCCAACGTCCTGCCTGAAGCCTTTTACGTCATAACCGTTCCCCCCGTAGAAGCCAACGAGGTTTTGTTAAACGCCATGCTCACTCACGAAGCCGGACACGGAATCTACGAGCAGGGAAATCTTGCAGACAAAATTCTCTCGAGCGTGGAGATACCTCACGAGCTTATCAAGGATTGGGCCGCGAAGATTACTTCGCAACAGGAGGCGGAAAAAGACGAAAAGACAAAAACACTGAAGATTCCTTTCCAAGAGTTCGAGCTTAGGGAGCTTATGACGAAAGACGTAACCGGCACCGTCACCAGTTGGGTGGCCGAGTTATCCTGTGACGCCCTCGCGATGAGAATCTTAGGGCCTGCGTATTTTTTTGCATTCGTTCGATTCTTTTCCACGGTTGCGATGCTCGACGGTGCGTCAAGTTCGCATCCGCCACCGAGACTTCGGCTCCGGCTAATGTTCCGATACCTTCAGAAAGCTTTCAACTTCGCGAAATTACAACCGATCAACGATTTCATGTCCGAGTGGGGAAGCATCGTGGAGACGGAAATTAGCCCAGGCGGGATCTTGGTGTCCCAGCTCGCCTTAAACGCGATTTCGGAGAAAGTTATCAGTGCGATCTTCGAAGCGGCTGACGCGGCGATTCCAGCAGAGCTTCATTACACCGACAAAGACTTTGTAGAGGATGTAGAAGAGGTTTCTCCGGTGCTTGTTGAAAACGTACCAGCGGTGGAATTAATCCGACAATCGCCTGGCAGCCTTCCCCACCCCAGCTTTGCAAGTATATTAAACTCTGGCTGGTATATCCTACTCGCTCGGTTTAACGACTTTCAGAGGAACCTACCGGAAAACATCGGCAACGACGAGCTTGCGAGCAGGAGGCAACTCCACATGCTGCTTCTAAAGAGCCTTGAACTTGTGGAAATAAAGCTTGGGTGGGACGAACACAGCTTAAAGGTAGGTGAATCGGACCATGCTTCTTAGCAGTAGATTCCTAAGGGAACTAATTCTGCGGCCTGATACCAAGAAACCGATCAGAGAGAGACTGATCATCACACCCATCTTGAACGCAGAACGCCAAATGGCCCTCGGGAGCGCTTCAATTGATGTGCGATTAGGTCAGAAATTTCGTATCCCCAAACGAACGAAGATCACTCATCTTGATCACTCGGAGCCGGATCATCAGATGAAACTAGATAAGTATAAAGAAGAAACCTTCGTGCCCATAGGGGATAAATTTGTTTTACATCCCAAGCAATTTGTGCTCGGTGAGACTCTGGAGTGGGTACATCTCCCCCATGATCTGGCAGCTTATGTTATCGGAAGGTCTTCTTGGGGAAGGGATGGTTTAATCATTGCGACGGCGACAGGCGTACATCCAGGTTATTCGGGAATCTTGACTTTGGAAATTTCCAACATTGGCGAGATTCCAATATCCCTTTGGCCCGGTCTTACGATTGCTCAATTGTTTATCGAAAGGGTTGAAGGCGCGGAGGTCGGGGACCGGGATCCGTCCAGTCTTCGGGGGTCAACTGAACCCCGAAACGTCAATGCGGCCGCAGACGACAAGGACATAATCAAAAGGTTTAAAGACGCGAGTTGAATGAGCCGAGTCGCGGGCATGGAGCCCAGGCATCTGGGGCTGGCGGGTCTATAAAAGGGGCGGCGGGGCCGCCTGAGCGGACCGGCCTTTCATGCTTCCTCAATTTCGCAAGATTCCGATAGCTCTTCGAGGAAATCTGCCTTCATATATCGAATGAATGGCTCTGCTTGTCTGAGGCGGTCCCGCAGGGTAGTGAACGAAATGAAGCGGCAGACTTCAGACATAGGCGGAGACAACCGAGAAAACGTCGGTCGGTTCACCTCTGACATCACTTTGTCTCGTCGTTCGGCTGGGGCTACGAGGTAAAGAGGAATATTGAGGTTTGGCTGCATCGCAATCAGGTCGGCCATTCGTAGGAGGCCAGAGTAGATGGAGGTGGTGCTCTCTACTTCAAAGGCCGCAACAATTGAATTTCCCTGGAGCCAAAGAACATCGATCAGCTCGATTGTCCGGTTCGTTGCGTCATCGAACTGGAGGGGTAGCTCGGATTTCAGCTTGGGTAGGTCGGCGATTCGGTTTCCTCTCACTTTGCGGCTTCGGTCGTTTCGGGCTACCCAAACGTCAAACCCCATGTCGCTTCCAAGCTTCAGCAAAAGCCATTGGATTTCAGCGTGGTCCGTCGGCTCTTGCTCAGCCTCAGCCGTGGATGCCGGCGGTTCCTCGGTGTCGGGGACCGTTACCGACCCAATTTTTGCCCTCAACGCCTTGGGCCTCCTGGCAAGCTTCGCTTGATCGACAGGGCGCGTTACTGGGTTTTTCTTTGCTTCTGCCAAAGCCGCTACCACGGCCTCACCATCTGTTACGGTCCACCTTGTCGGCGAGCCCCGGAAATGCCCCGTCCACGCCAGCGGGCTCTTCAGGTCTCGGAACATGCTCAATCGGTCACGGAGCTCAAAGACAGGCACTGCGGTTTCAGGAGTGAGGGCAACTGCAGTCTTCACCTTCACGCGGCTTGGAAACTGCTCATCTTTCCAGATCGGGCTGGAATCCTTGAAGGGTTGTGAGGTGACCTCAAGAACACCAATGAACCTGGATATTCCAGTCAGGTAACAGAGCAGATAATCAGCCGGCCTCATTTTCTGGACTGTCTTCCATCGGCTTTCTCGGTAGCCCGAAACCTTTCCACCTGCATCAAGGAATTCCTTCCAAGTTGTCCACGTGAAGAGGTCGAGCCAGTAACTGCGAGCAGTCATGGGTGGCTCCTGTGAGCGCGGGCGAGAGGACTCAAGTTATTTACCACATCACGACCCGCGGGGCAATGGCTTCTTGACTATCCGTGCGGATCTATTGGAATTTCACCTCCCACACGGCCTCGCCGGTCGCCAGCCTGTGCCGGATTGACATCAGCCCGTGTTCCTGGAAATTCGCCTGCCGCAGGGTCAGAGAGGGGACCGCTGCGCTACGTCCTGCATCCTCAGACCAAAAGGATTTTGAGGGCAGTTCCCACGCGCTCAAAGTCCTTGTGACTGGTGACCAAGATCGCCTTCCTGGCTTGGGCGAGGGCGGCCAGGGAAAGAGGGGTTAGGGATTAGTGGTTAGGGCATAGGCTAGTCACCGAGGCTATTATTTCAAAACTCACACCCGCCTAAGTAACTGACATGCGGCTTTCAGGGAGTCGGGAAGGCGCAGTTCACGCCCAATCGAGCCCCTCGTGAACGATTTCAAGGGTTTCGATCGCCACCGCGTTGCCTTTGGCATTAAAGCTGGGGCCGTCCCACTTTGCCGGCCATCCATTGGTGAAATTCCACTGGTTCACCGGATTTCCGTCAGCCCCCAAGAGGACGATGGAGCCGTTGCTCCGCTGGATCGTGCCTTCCATCACCAGCTTTCGCCATTGCCAAAGTGCCTTGTCCGCCGTCACGCCCCGCTTCAGGATGATGGGAGAGAACCGGTTGAGGCCGGGCAGTTTTCGCACTGTATTGGATTTATCAGTCCCTTCGCGATACTCAATGACATCGGTCTCGGAAGTCAGTCCGTAGCACTCCGAGAATCCCGCCGCCGTGATGCCGTCAATCATCACGCGAAAATTAAATCCCGCGTAGGGATCGATCCGCGTTCCAGTAGCCGTGTTCGCCATGGTACGTCCTCCTCAAGTTCGAGTTTTGGTGTAGCCGAGATCTCGATAGATGCGCAAGTCATGCTTGATGACCTCTTGGAATTTGCGGCCCTCACGGCTGGTGTAGCTGACTGTGACCGTGATTCGCGTGGGTTCGCGCCGCTTGAAATATGCGGCCAGCGAATCAACCAATTGTACAAATTTCTTTCCCGGCGGCATGAACTCCACCCGCTTGAAAAGTTGCATGGCGGAAATACATTTGCGCCCCTCAAGCCCGTGGAATGGTTTGTCAAACACCGCCGAAGCACCTAGCGCGCTGCTGGCGCCGATGTTCTGCAAGACAACATAGAGCAGACCTTCCTCCGCGATGAAGTCCACAATCACTTCGGGACGCGGACCGTCAATCTCGGCTTCAGGAATGCGGCGGCTCATCAGCGAGTATTATAACAGCGGGCGGAACGGGACGGCAGCGAGAGACTGCCGCCACCATGTGTGAATTACGTTTGATGGTGCAGCGGCGATCTCTGACCGCCGAATCAGAGAGGTATCGTCGGTCAGAGACGGCGAGACGGGACGGTGGCGGATGGAGAGAACGGGACGGAGGTCCCCGACCGCCGCGACAAGGCTTGTGAACGGTGGCGCGGGCTCGGTGCCGAGGGTATTATGAGAATCGTGCTATCGCGACGCGGCGGAGTACTTCTCGTCATCGGGTGGATGGCGGCCCACGGCACACTGCTTGCCCAGGGCGTCACCGCCACCGGGCGTGTGACCCTGGTGCCGGCCGCTGGCCAAGGCAGGGCCACCGACAATTCGAACGCGGTGGGTGAGTTCGCCATCGCCAACGTGCCCAGCGGCCGCTATGCGCTGAATGTGTGGCACGAACGCTGCCTGGCGGAAAACCTCAGGGCGCTGTCACGCCAAGTGGCTGTGTCGCCCGCTGCCTCCTCCCTGGGCGAGCTGCGGTTGCTGGAATCGGGCAACCTCCTCAGCAAACATAAGAACAAATACGGCCGGGACTATGACTTAGCCCCCCGGCAGGCCCGACCTACGATTAACCTTGAACCGATTGGGCAGCGGGCCCAGGAATGGACGTAACTGCTACAAACAAAGGACTTGGCGTCACTTGTACATATTCAATGTACAATATGAAACCCTTTAGGCGAGACAATCTGCGAGAACGAGCTATCACGGATTCTGGCCGCGCAGGTCGGGCTTAGTGACCTGCCGCGGCAGGCTGGATCATTTCCGCGTCGATGGTGATCGCGACCCCGTCGCTAATCACAGCCGATGGGTACTCGGTGATGCCAAAGTCCCGCCGGTTGATTTTGGTGGTCGCCGATGCGCCCCGGCGCATGTTTCCCCACGGATCGTGAATGGCCTCCGATGGACCATCGATGTCGAGCACGACTTCTTTCGTCACACCGTGGATTGTCAGATCGCCGGTGACCTTCAGCTTGCCCGGTCCGGCCGATTCGACGCGTTTGGACTTGAAGGTAATCGTGGGATATTTTTGCACGTCGAGAAACTTCGGACTGCGCAGATCGTTGTCGCGCATCTCAACCCGGGTGTCAACCGAGGCGGTCTCAATCGTCACGTCGACGGACGATTTGGCGGGGTCGGCAGCGTCGTACTGAACTGTGCCGCTCAATTTTGTGAACGCGCCGCGAACCGTCGAGACACTCAGGTGGCGCACCGAAAATTGGGCTGCGGAGTGCGCCGGATCAACCTTCCACGTCGTTACTTGGGCCGCTGCTGGGATCGTCAGCAGGACTGCTGCAATCAGGCTCAACACAAATCGGGGCATCGCGGATTCTCCTTTTAAGGATGCTGATATTTCGAGGCGGACACTCTAACACAATACAGGGCAAACCCACTAAAAACTGCGGCAGATTCGGCTAAATGATTCTCAGTTTCTTGCCCACGGTCCCGAATATTTCAAGCGCTCGTGACAACTCATCCTGAGTGTGGGTGGCGGTGACGATGGTGCGCAGGCGCGCTTTGCCGACGGGCACGGTGGGATAGCCGATGCCCAGGGCGAGCAGGCCGGCTTGAAACAATTCGCGCGAGAACTGGTGGGCCAGCGCCGCATCCCCGACCATGACGGGCGTGATGGGCGTCTCGCTCAGCCCGGTGTTGAATCCCAACTTTTTCAGCCCTTCCTTGAAGAACTTCGTGTTGGCCCAAAGCTTTTCGATGAGCTGCGGTTCCTCTTCCAGCACTTCAAATGCGGCGATGCAGGTAGCCGCCACGGAAGGCGGATGCGAAGTCGAGAAAAGAAATGGCCGGGCGCGATGATAGAGATAATCGACAGTGTCGCGAGTGGTGCACACATATCCGCCCAGCGCGCCGATAGCTTTTGAGAGCGTTCCCACTTGAATGTCGACGCGGCCGTGCAACTTGAAATGGTCGACGGTGCCGCGGCCGTTGCGGCCCAGGACGCCCGAAGCGTGCGCATCGTCAATCATCATGATGCAGCCGTATTTTTCCGCCAGCTCCACGAGCGCCGTCAGCGGCGCGATATCGCCGTCCATCGAGAATACGCCGTCGGTGATCAACAGCTTGCGGCAGGAGCGGGGCGCGAGCTCTTTCAGAATCTTCTCGCACGCGTCGACGTCCTTGTGAGGGAACACTTTGATTTCGGCGCGCGAAAGCCGGCAGCCATCGACGATGGAAGCGTGGTTCAGCTCGTCGGAAATAATCACGTCCTCTTTAGTGAGAATCGCCGCCACCGTTCCCGCGTTGGCCGCAAAACCGGACTGAAATACCACGGACGCTTCCACGTGCTTGAACTTGGCGATTTTATCTTCCAGCTCCATATGGATCGACATGGTGCCGCAAATCGTGCGCACCGCGCCCGAGCCCACTCCGTATTTTTCCGTGGCCTCGATGGCGCGCTGGCGCAGTTTGGGATGGGTGGTCAGTCCGAGATAATTGTTCGAGGAAAGATTGATCACCTCTTGCCCGTCAAATCGCGAGACAGGCCGCTGCTCGCTCTCCAGAATGCGCAGCCGCTGGTAGAGCTTCTGCTCGCGAAGTTTGTTCAATTCGTCAGTCAGATACTGCAATTGTGCTTTAGGCATAATGGCACCGCAATCTTGGAATTTGTGTTCAGCGTATTTTCGCCGCCGCCAAATGAAGTATATAAGCTGAGGCGGCACGGCTCAAGAATGAAGCGCAACTAACGGCCTGCTATAATTTGGGCAGACATGGATTCGGCCATCATCGCGGGTGGAGGACTGGCGGGCAGTGAGGCGGCGTGGCAGCTTGCTGAGCGCGGCATCCGCGTGGTGCTTTACGAGATGCGCCCGGCGCGTACGACGCCCGCCCACAAGACCGATCGCCTGGCGGAGCTGGTTTGCAGTAATTCGCTGAAATCAAATCAGCGCGGCGCCGCGCCGTGGCTGGTTAAAGAGGAACTTCGTCGAGGCGGCTCTTTGCTGATTCGGCTCGCCGATGCAGCCTCAGTGCCGGGCGGCTCGGCGCTGGCGGTGGACCGCGAGCGTTTTGCTGAATCGGTGACGCAAGCGATTGAAAGGCACCCGCTCATCGAGTTGAGGCGCGAGGAATTCCGAGCGGCTCCCAGCGGGACGGGCGGTGAGGGCGGCTGCCTACTGCCTACTGCCGACTGCCTACTCTTGATTGCGACCGGCCCACTCACCTCGGATTCATTGGCGACGCAACTCCAGGTACTCACGGGTTCCGAGAACCTGGCCTTTTATGACTCCATCAGCCCCATCGTCGACGCGGAAACGCTGGACATGGATCGCTTGTTTCGCGCGTCGCGTTATGGCAAGGGCGGCGAAGACTATCTCAATGCTCCTCTGTCGGAACACGAATATGCTGCGTTTTACGATGCGCTGCGCGGCGCCGAGGCAGTAGAGACCCGGGCGTTCGAAGACTTGAATTACTTCGAAGCGTGCCTGCCCATCGAAGAATTGGCCCGGCGCGGGCGTGATACGTTGCGCTTTGGCCCGATGAAGCCTGTCGGCCTGGTCGATCCAAAGACGGGCAAGCAGCCGTACGCAGTGGTGCAGCTTCGCGCCGAGAACTTGCGGTTTTCAAGCTACAACCTGGTGGGATTCCAGAACCATTTGAGATTTTCCGAGCAGAAACGCATCTTGCGTATAATTCCGGGACTGGAGCAGGCGGAGTTTCTTCGATTCGGGCAAATCCATCGCAACACTTACATCAACGCGCCGCGGCTGCTCTCGCCCGATTTGAGTTTGCGCGCCGCGCCCAACGTTTTCATCGCCGGCCAACTGTGCGGCGTTGAAGGTTACGTGGAGTGCATCGCCACGGGGTACCTCGCGGCGCTCGCCATGGCGAGCCGAGTGGCGGGCGAAGCGTTTGTGCCGCCTCCGCGCACGGCGGCCCTCGGATCGTTGGTCCATTACCTGACTCACGCTGACGGACACAACTTCCAGCCGGCGAATATTTCCTTCGATCTCCTTCCGCCCATCGAGGGTCTGCCCCGTCAGATTGCACGCGACCGCCGAGCGCGGCGCGAAAAGCAATGCGAACGCGCCCTGAAGGATTTTGAGAGTTGGCTGGAACGGCCTGGGACTCATCTGTCCGTTGATCGAATTGATTCATTGCCCCATTCAATCATTGAGCCATTGAAAGACGAAGAGCGTGATTCGGCCAGCGATGTTGCGGCCCAATGATTCAATGGATCAATGATTCAATGGTTCAATTATGGATGATCTGATCGACCGTTTCGTCCAGTATTTGCAGTACGAGCGCAATGCCTCGCCGCATACCCTGCGCAACTACCGCAGCGATTTGGAACAGTTCCGCGACTTTCTCAAAGACGGCGACCCCAGTGCGACGGTCGATGTCCATTCCGTGAACGCGCTCCGCATTCGCGGCTATCTTGCATTTTTGTTTACGAAAGAAAAGAAAAAAACTTCCATCGCCAGGAAACTCGCGTCGATACGAGCCTTTTTCAAATTTCTGAGCCGCGAGCGTCTCTTGGGTCAGAACCCCGCCTCCACCGTGTCGACGCCCAAGCTCGACAAGACGCTGCCGCGCATCATGACGGAGGAGGAAATCAACACATTTCTCGATCAAGTGGCAAAAGCGGCGGAGAGCCCCACGCCTCCGATCTTGCGCGACCGCGCTATTTTGGAACTGCTTTATGCCTCAGGGCTGCGCGTGAGCGAACTCGTGGGCTTGGACCTTCGAGCCGTGAATTTTGGTGACGGCATGGTGCTGGTGCGCGGCAAGGGCAACAAGGAGCGGATCGTCCCCTTCGGCTCGAAGGCGAAGCAGGCCATCACCGGGTATCTTCCGTCACGCGAGAAGATCTTGCACGAGTGGAAGACCTCGAGTCCGGCGTTGTTTCTGAACGCGCGCGGCCAGCGGCTCACGGCTCGCTCCGTGGGCCGCGTGGTGAAGGCCTACGTGAGGCAATGGGGACCCAACGTCCGCGTCAGCCCCCACTCGCTGCGGCACGCCTTCGCTTCGCACTTGCTGACCGAGGGCGCGGACCTGCGCGCTATCCAGGAAATGCTCGGCCACACCAGCCTGAGCACTACTCAGAAATATACGCAAGTATCCATCAAGCATTTGATGGAGGTGTATGACAAGGCGCATCCGAAGGCTTAAGGAAGGATTCAGGAGACAGGAGTCGGGAGTCAGAAGCGGTCTCGCAAAGTTGTGCGTGTAGGCGCTGCATTTTGAGATAGAATTACAAGCTAAACTGAATCGTCCCTCCTACTGGGGATGACAGAGGAGCAGTTGTGCGTGGGTTTCCTTCTGACTCGTGTCTCCTGACTCTTGAATTCTATGAGCCTGCCTAAAGTTTCCGTCGTCCAATATCTCAACTCGGTGCCGCTCGTCTGGGGAATGCTGAGGGGTGAGCAACAGGGCCATTATGAGATTTCGTTTATGACGCCAGCTCTTTGTGCGGATGCGGTGCGGCAGAGAAAAGCCGATGTCGGCATCGTTCCTTCCATCGAGTATCAACGATTGGACAAGGCACAAATCATCGCGGGCATTTCGATTGCGGCGAAGGGCGCAGTGAAGAGCGTCCTGCTTCTGAGCAAAGTTCCCATCGCCAAAATTCAGACGGTCGCAGTGGACAACTCCTCGCGCACTTCCGCCGCGCTGCTGCGGCTGATGATGCGGAAGTTTTATTCGCGGTTTATCACCGCCATACCCTTTTCTCCGAAACCCGAGGACATGTTGAAACAGGCGGACGCAGCCCTCGTGATCGGCGACCCGGCGATGACCTATAAGGGCCAGGTGGCTGAGGTCTACGACTTGGGCGCGGAGTGGAAGAAATTCACCGGCCTGCCCTTTGTCTTCGCGCTTTGGGTTGGCTACGAAGAGGCGCGGCTGGGACGGTTTCGCAAGGATTTTGAGGCATCCCGCGATTTTGGTCTCGCCCACGTGGATGACATCGCAGCCGAAAACGCGCCCGTCCTCAACCTAGAGCCGCACGCGGTAAAAGTTTACTTGACCGAGAACATCGATTATTCTTTGGATGAGGACAACCGAAAGGGGCTGCGCCTTTTTTACAAAATGGCGCGGGAAGCGGGCATCATCCCGGTCGAGAAAGATTTGTATTTTGCGTAACTGAGTTCGTCAGTGAGTCAGTAGTTCAGTATTTCAGGCGCTGAAGAACTGAAATACTGACGAACTGAGAGACTGTTCGTCGACACAATGGCACTTACGTCCAACCAAGCACTTGACATGCTCCGCTCCGACGACCTGATCGGCGTCGGCATGGAAGCGGACGCCGTCCGCAAACGCCTGCATCCCGGCGACGTCGTCACTTATCAGATCGACCGGAACATCAACTACACGAACATCTGCACCGAGTACTGTTCATTCTGCGCTTTCTACCGCCCCGTCGGATCGCCGGAAGGCTACGTGCAACCGCTCGAATCCATTTTCCAGAAGATCGACGAAACGATTGCCCTGGGCGGAACCGGCATTCTGATGCAAGGTGGCCTTCACCCTGACCTTAAGCTGGACTATTACGAGAGCCTGTTGCGGAGCATCAAGCAGCGCTATCCCAAGCTGCACCTCCACTGTTTTTCCGCGCCGGAAATCCTGAACGTGGCGGAACTTTGCGGGCTCAGCGTGCGCGACACCATCGTACGGCTCAGGGAAGCAGGGCTCGATTCGATCCCGGGCGGGGGCGCAGAAATTCTGGACGATGAAGTGCGCCATCGCATCGCGAGGCTCAAATGCAACTCCGATGAGTGGATTTCCGTGCATCACATTGCGCATCAGCTCGGCCTGCGCACCACCGCCACCATGGTGATCGGCTGCGGCGAGACGCTTCAGCACCGCGTCAATCACCTGGAACGCATCCGTCAACTTCAGGAAGAGACCGGCGGCTTCACGTCGTTTATTCCGTGGGTGATGCAGCTCGAGAACACGTCGCTCGGGAACTTTGTGAAGGAAGAAGCCACGGCCGTCGATTACTTGAAGACGCTCGCCGTATCGCGGTGTTTTTTGGACAACATTCTGAACGTTCAGGCGTCCTGGCTGACGCCTGGCCACAAGATCTGCCAGATTGCGCTGCGCTTTGGCGGAAACGATGTGGGCAGCATCCTGATTGAGGAGAACGTGGTCAGCGCCGCTGGATGCCATAATTCCTCTTCCGAAGCAGAGCTCCGGCGCATGATCGCGGATGCGGGTTTTCGCCCGTTCAAACGAGACAGCTTGTATCGAACATACTTCCTGAACTAGTATTCGTTTGCGCTGGCATTCGGTCGGTTGACGGGGTCAATTAGTCTTGCTCAAGGACGCCTTCCATAAGATCTTCGGTGCCGTGCCCGAGGTGGAGATTCGCGCCCCGGGGCGCGTTAACCTGATCGGCGAACACACGGACTACAACAACGGATTTGTCCTTCCCGCCGCCATCGACCGCTTCATCGGATTCGCCGGACGCAAGCGGGCTGACCGCAGGGTGCGTGCCCACGCTCTGGACTTTGCGGATTCCGTCGAGTTTTCTCTCGACGCCATCCAGCATGACGAACAACACCCTTGGAGCAACTATCTTCGCGGTGTCTCGAAGTTTCTCGTAGAAAGCGGGCATCGCCTTCAGGGCGCCGACATTGTTCTGGGCGGCAACGTCCCACGCGAAGCGGGCCTGAGCTCATCGGCCGCGATCGAAGTGGGAGCGGTGGCGTTCTGGCAAAAAATGATCGGCTTCGAGCTGGATCCGGTCGACGCCATCAAACTCGCCCGCCGCGCCGAGAATGAGTTCGTGGGCGTGCCCTGCGGCATCATGGACCAGTTCATCTCCGCCCTCGGCCGCGAGCGCCACGCGCTGTTCCTCGATTGCCGCGACTTGAAGTACCGCCACGTGCCGCTGAAAGGGGACGTGAAGATCGTCATCTGCAATTCCGGCGTCAAGCGCGCGCTGGCGCACTCGGAATATGAGGTGCGCGTGAAGCAGTGCCAGGAGGCCGTGGACCAGTTCCGCAAAATGGGGATGCAGGTCGAGTCGCTGCGCGACGTGAAGTTCGGCGACCTGATCACACTCGGCAAGAGCCTCGACAAGATTGTCCTGAAGCGCGCCACCCACGTGGTCACGGAAAACGACCGTGTCCGCGAGGCGGTGAAGATGTTGGAGCAGGGCGACCTGAAATACTTCGGCAAACTGATGTACGACTCCCACAAAAGCTTGCGCGAGGACTATGAGGTGAGCTCGCCGGAGCTCGATGTCCTTGTGGACCTGGCGCGGCAGCAGCGCGGCGTGCTCGGCGCGCGCATGACGGGCGCCGGGTTTGGCGGGTGTACCGTGAACCTCGTCGAGCGCGAGGCCGCGGACGCCTTCGCGGTGGCCGTCAGCGAAGGCTACCAGAAGGCGCTGGGCCTGAAAGCCGAGATTTATATCTGCGAGACGTCAAATGGCGCGCTGTCAGGACGGTAGGTAGTAGGTCGAATATAGCAGGTGGGGAAGATCTTTTCCCCACATGCTACCTACGACATGCCACCTACCTTGAGTTCTCGGCCAACCTCTTCAGTGCCTCGCCCTCCACTCGCATCGTGAGCCATTCCTTCATCACTTTGGCGCCCAGGGATTGATAGAACTCGATGGCAGGGGTGTTCCAGTCCAGCACTTGCCACTGAAAGCGGCCGCAATTCTCTTCGACGGCGAGCCGGGCCAAGTGCAACAGCAACGCCTTCCCGATTCCCCTACCGCGGAACTCCGGCCGCACGAACACGTCTTCCAGATACAGGCCGGGCCGGCCCTGCCACGTGGAATAGTTGTAGAAGAAGAGGGCGAAGCCGGCCGGCTGAGCCTCCCACTCGGCAATCACCACGCGAAACTTCGGCGCGGGACCAAAGCCGTCCCGAACCAAATCCTCCTCTGTCGCGGTTACTGCCTGCGGCTCGCGCTCGTATTCGGCAAGCTCACGGATGAACTCGAGGATCAAGCCAACATCGCTTACATTTGCAGGACGAATATTTAACATCGAAGGCCCACAAGACTCAGGCCGGGGCCCCGGTTACGGCTTGCCCGGACCGACGATCAGCATATACACCAAGTTGACGGCGAGCACCAAGAGCAGGACAAGGAGCATGCCTCTGCCCTCCACGAACGGACACGGCGCCGCTGGTGTCCGCCGCCGCGCCAAATACCAGGGGAAGAAAACAATCCACAAGAACAACGCTCCCAGCCCCCACCGGAGCGGTTTAGACACGTGATTTCGGTTTCCGTCAAAGATGACCCAAAGGGCCGAAATGAGAGGGATGGGACTGAGTAAGAGCTGAGTCTTCTCTCTGTCTTGGCCCGAAGCCAGAAATATAATGGCTGCCACCAGGAACGCAGCCGCGAACACCGTGAAGAAAATTGGCCATGAAAACCGCGCCGGGGCGATTGCCCCCGCTGCCTCTTGAGGTTGATCTGCTCCTTTGGCCGGCTGCGAAAACCGGATATCGCCCGAGTTGATGGCACGCTTGCAGGCGACGCACACGCGACACGCGGCCGCAAGCATCTGCCCGCAATAAGGGCACTCAAAAGGCTCTTTGGGAAAACCGGAGTCGGGGGCGGACGCGGCGTCAGCCCGTCCGCCAGGGAAAGATTCGGGATGGTTGGTTTGATCGCTCATCGCGATTCGCGGGGAAGAAGAATTTCAAATGGCAAATGGGAAATGTGAAATGGCAAATGGCTCAGAGTGGCGCCAACCAGAACGCGGCCGGCTTGCTCCTCTTGCCGTTTTCCATTTTCCATTTCCCATTTGCCATTTGAAATTCTTCACATGTCAGTGTACCGCTGCCGCCCCTTTTTCGTTCCACCCCTCGTGCTCGTTCCAGTCGATGATTTGCCGGAATTCTTCATTGCGCGGAAGCTGGTCAAACGGTCTAATGTGACCTTCGGCCCGGTTGCCGCCCTGGGATTGATAAAACCAGCCGGCCTCCTGCGCCAGTGCCGCGGCGTCGCCGGAAACGTAAAACGTGACGTCGTTGTAATGATACGGCGTTCCAGGCTGAGTCTTGGGATCGCGAACCTGATCGACCAGCACGGGCAGCGTCGGCAGAACCGCGCCCTGGCGGGCCAGCGCCTGAAGCGCTTTCACCACAAAATAATTGTCCACGATATGGTCGATGTGCCCAACGCTCCCGGGGTGGGGCGTGGCGATCACGTCTGGCTGGTATTTGCGGATCAGCGCCTCGACCGTCTCCACCACGCTTTCGCGCGCGTACGGGACGTTGGGCGCCACCAAGCCTTCATAAGGCGCGTGGTCGGTGGCCAGGAGGGGGTCGGGAAAAGGATTCGTTGGCTTTTCGTGGTCGTACCAGATTTGGCCGGAGCCGCCATCCGGCAGGCCGACAAACAATATATCGTCTCGTGATATGCCGATATGGCCGAGAGAGCCGCGAACCTCGTCCATGCGCAGCCGGCCGAAATTCAAAGCGTCGGCGGGGCCGCATGAATGCTGGTAATACAGGTCGCAGGAGCCGGCGTCGCCGCTGGTGAAATAAACATAGTGAATGGGAATATGATTCTCGACCGCGGCCCGCGCCAGGCCGGAGTAACCGCCCTCGTCGTCCTCGTGGGCGCAGAAGATCAGGATTGATTTGGGCAGGGGGTTCACAGCCAGCTCCAGCGCTTGCGAGGCAAGAATATTCCCAGCTTCGTCTGTGACTTCTACTTCCGCGCGATAGAGGCCCGCGGTTTGCGCCGGCGCCGAACTCTCGACCTCCATCCTGCCCCAGGCTCCCGGCGGCAAGTCGATTGGCCCGACGCTGTCATGCGACAGTTCCGTGCCGTCCGGTTTCAGAAAGCGATAGCGTCTCGACATTCCCTTCCAGGTTTCGCGAGTGGGATTCGTCACCACGAACGCGGCGGTCAAGTCTTGTCCCGTCGCAAACATTGTGTGGCTGCCATCGAATTGGATGGCTGGCGATTCTTTTTCAACCCGGTAGAAGTGACGATAAGACGCGGGGTTTACGTTGCTCAGGATCTGCTCAATGGCGCTTAGGGTCGAGTGAATATAATTGCCGGGATACGGCCGGGGCTCGGCGGCGCCGGGCGGATGGAAAAACGCCAGCGGGCTGAACGCGATGGCCAGCACTTCCTTTCGCGCGTGATCCCACACCACCACGCCATACTGATGCGTCGCAGGTTCTTTAACCGCGTCGGCGGTTTCGACATTCGGCGCGCGGAGCTTTTTCGTTTCGCCCGGCGCGAGCGACAGATTCTTATCGATGGTCACCACGCTGGCGCGCGCGGCGTCCGCCGGGCCGGCAATCCAGGGCCAATAGCGATTTGAGAATTCCACCCTGAGCCCGGTGAGTGGGCCGTGCGTCAGGTTGGTGACGGTGAACCCGGCCGAAACAGGATCGCCAGAAGTGTAAAAAGTCTTGTCTAGTTTGATGGCGTCGATTTGAACCAGCTTCTTATACACCACGAACGATGCCGCATCCGGCAGGCTGAAAACAGTTTGGTGCGTCTTGGTGTCTTCGCCGGTCAGGTCGATCTCGTAGCGGCCTGTCTGCGATTTCATCGGGATGGTCCACAGGCGGCGATAGCCGGTCGAGGGGTTGTCTTTGCTGATTGCGATGGCGGAGGCGACTGGATACTGGTCGAGGAGTGCCTTGCTCTCCCCCGCGTAGCGAAGCGTCGCCTTGATGTCCACAGAAGCGGGCAGCGATTCGCCGGGAGAAGAGAACACGACCTTCAGTTGAACCGTGGACCCGACGTTGTAGGCGATGTTGTCCGTAAACGCCGTAACGAAAGCGGCGCCGAAGGCGGGAGAGAACAGAAGAACCAGCGTTGAGGCGAAGACGATGATTCGAAATGAAAGAGTTCGCATTGGTCTTTGGCGAGCGGCGAAAATGTCGCAGACTCTCACTGGCATAAAAAGCCTGGACTCGTCCCGCGGCGCGGGAATGACAGCGCAGGTCACTCCCGCGAAAGCGAGAGTCCGCTGCGTTGCTGGTGTGCTCCGAACTCCGCGTGGCAGATTATAGCCCGGATAGCCGCAACCGAAGGAGAAGCTTTCACCACAAAAGTCAAGGAGGCCACAGAGTTTTCGTCCTCTATGGTCTCCGTAACGTCTGTGGTGGGTCCTGTTCTAACGGCAGTAAGGGTACCCTATCTGCCTAACAGCCTCTCAAGCAGCCGTCCCTTCCAGTCGCTGAGTCGCTTGCCGGCCCCGTCGTTCCCCGCGAGTTAATAGAACACGGCTACAATGGCGAGAAACATTGCGAAGAGAACCCTGTCCGGGACTCTCGCTCGGATTTGGGGCCCGATCCAGTCGGCCAGTGTTTCGATCACTCCATCGCCAAGGGGCTTAAGTAATTCTCTTTGTTGACACGGGACACAAAGACCCCAACCCCCGGCTCAAATAGGTAGAGTTTTTGGAACCATTTAGCACGCTATTCGGAATTGTATAAGGTAGGAAGGCCGTCCAAACAACGGCGCAAGAGAATTCAAGAAGAAGAAAGGTAGGGATGAACGCGTATGAAAACTACTTTTGGGGTCCTGCTCATCCTGGTTCTGGGAAGCATTCCAGCATGGGCGACCTTGGGACAGTATGAAGCGTCGGTAAGCACGGACCAACAGTATCTGCGGAGTGAGGATCGTGTCCAGGTCTTCCAGGCCTATAAAGTCCACGAGCTCACGGCTGCGAACGGCGCAACAATTCGAGAATATGTTTCGCCGCAAGGTCTGGTCTTTGGGGTCACCTGGCAGGGGCGCTCCATGCCCGACATGCATCAGTTGTTGGGCACTTACGTGACGAACCTCCAGACAGCCTCGCCGGCTCAGACCCAAGTCCATCACCTGAGAGGGCTGATCGTGAAGACGAACGATTTCGTGTTCGTCAACAGCGGTCACCTGCGGTTTTGGAAGGGAAGCGCCTATGTGCCCAGTCTTGTTCCCAGCAATGTCTCCGCGGAGGTGGTGCAATGACTCTCAGAAATGGTTCGACAGCCACGCTAGGCCGTATTCTGTTGGTCGTTGCGGGCCTTATGCTTCTGGCTAGTTGTGGTGGCGGCAGCAGCACCACCACCACCCCCCCGACTGCCCCGGCCGTCTCGCTGTCGGCGACAGGCCTTACCTTCGCGAGCCAAACGGTCGGCAGTCCCAGCAGCCCTGAATCCGTCACGGTGACTGACTCGGGAAATGGAACACTGGTCTTTGCTAGCATCGTGGTGAGCGGAGATTATACCCAGACGAATAACTGTGGTACCAGTGTGAGCCCCAGCGGGAGTTGCACGATCAACGTGACCTTTACCCCCTCGGCATCCGGCACGCGCACCGGCACGCTGACCCTCACAGACAACGCCAGCACCAGTCCGCAGACCGTGAGCTTGACCGGAACGGGCGCGGCCTCAACGGTCTCCCTCTCCACCTCGAGTCTTACTTTTCCGATCCAAATTATGGTGGGCACCCCGAGCACTTCTCAATCCGTCACGCTCAACAACACGGGGACGGTAACGCTTACGATCGCCAGCATCGTGCCGAGTAGCGGCTTTTCCGAGACGGATAACTGTGACGCCAGCGTGAGCGCGGGCGGGAGCTGCACCATCAACGTGACCTTCACACCCACGGCGGCCGGCACACTCACCGGCACCCTGACCATCACCGATAACAGCAACGGGGTGGCGGGCAGCACGCAGACGGTCAACTTGACAGGCTCGGGCTTCTCGAGCAACACGGCGGCCGTCAATGTCAATTTTGGGCCCAATGGAAACACCGGGAACCCCGGCACGAACTACTACAACGGGATCTATACCACGGTCACCGTTTGTGAGCCGGGCACCACAACCTGCCAGAGCATCGATAACGTCCTGGTAGATACCGGTTCCACAGGGCTGCGTGTGCTTTCGAACCAGCTTGGCAGCGTCTCGCTCCAAAACATCACGGACAATAGTGGCGACATTCTCTATGAGTGCGCCGAGTATGGCGATACGTCTTACAGTTGGGGGCCGATGCAGATGGCAACCGTTCAGATTGGCGGGGAAATGGCATCGCAAGTCCCAGCGTCAGTGGGCGGCACCGCGAATTCGGGGATTCCCATTCAGGTCATCACTCTTAATGGAATTGCCCCCACAGGAGCCCCATGCACGGCTGACGGGGGACCCAGTGACAGTACCGTCGCCGCTCTTGGGGCCAACGGGATACTGGGTATTGGCAACTACGCAGAGGATTGTGGCGAGGCCTGCGTGTCTTCAACCACCGATGTCTCGCCCTACCCGTACATTCTCTGTAACAGCGGCGGTACCGCCTGCGAACTATACCCCGTTCCCTTGCAGTATCAGATATGGAATCCCGTTCCGGCGTTTGCGTCGGCAGACACTAATGGCGTGGTGCTCCAGCTACCGTCCATACCTGCGGCCGGGCAAGGCACGGTGGCAGGATCGCTGGTTTTCGGGATCGGAACTGAAACCTGTCCTCTGGGGGCCCCGGCAACATGCATCCCTAATGGCCCGGGAAGCACGCAAGTCTACGCCCTCGATCAATACGGCAACTTCTCGACAGTTTTGTTCAATGGCGTCACCTATAGCTCTCCCAATAACCCGGGCTTTCTCGACAGCGGCTCGAACGCGTTATTCGTTTCCGATGCCGCCACGCTCGGCATAAGCGACTGTACGGTGAGCGGCACGGATATCGGCTACTACTGTCCAGGCTCGACCCTGAATCTCTCGCTCACCCTCACGGATCTCAATGGCGTTAGCTCAGGGCCGGTCCCGCTGTCCATCGCCAATGCCCTCTCGCTGTTTTCCGGCGGCGGATCTACGTTTGCCGCCTTCAACGACTTGGGGGGCGATAGCGGCACGGGCCCGACGACTGATGCCTTTGACTTCGGGCTGCCGTTCTTCTTCGGCCGCAACGTCTCCATTGGAGTAATGGGTACGACGCCCCCGAACGGCGCGAGCGCTCCGAACGGATACGTCGCGTTCTAGGCGGAACTCAGGAAATCTGAGTCGGCACGATGTGCCCTCGGTAAAGGCATCCCGCAAGGATTATCCTGGCGGGATGCCCCCACTTGCAATCCCTGTCAGTCGCCTTCTAGCGCACTGGGAAGTTACTTCCCTGTTGGCGACAAAACTTGCGGAAACCACTTCGCGTTCTCTACGTGACTACGCCTCAAACACAAAGCCTTTCCTCTCACGGTACGCGTCCGGCGGGGGTAGTCAGACATTTATTGGTGATTCTCTTGACAAGTACAAACGATTATGTATACTACAATCAGGCGTAGGTCCTGATCGTAGTGCTGTTCTTCTCCGCTCACTTGCCTGCGGAAGAAGAAAGTCTAACAACAGAAGTCAGGAGTCTGGAGTCTGGAGTCAGAAGAAGCACGTCCGTTGCGAGTCGTCAGTTGTCCGTCGCGGTCCGTCGGAGCGGGCGACCGTGGCTCGGAGAACTGCTAGAGCAATTCCTTGGAGTTTTCGATCTCATGCCACTTCGGAAGAAGCAAACTTTGAGCGTTGCCAACCATGTCGCCGGGCGCGAGGCTTTGAAATCGACTGGAGCTCGCAAGCCTTCCAGTCCATATTTGTAGCCGCATCAACAGCAAAGAAAAAGCGAAACAATGAGGGAACGGCGGAAGAATTTTATGCAAAAACGAGGTTCGAAGCCATTATATGATTGAAAAGAAAGAAAATCGATCTGGTACGAAGCCAAATTTTTGGTTCAAAGCCAAACTGGGCCAAATCTTGCCACTGCTGCGATTGCCTTGACCCTGAATGGTTTATGGTCAGGATTGGGGTTCACGGGCGGCGGCCGATTGGGTTCGAACCCACGGTCGAACCCAAAAAAGGGTAGTTACTGTACAGTTAAATGCAAGCGCCAGTGGTCCCGAAGGGACACGGGGACAGGCTTCAGATTTCAGATTTCAATGCGCCGTGCGCTCCGGCCCGCAGTTCTTTGGTATAATATCTGGAGGGGTGGCATCGGGCAATTTTCGTGAAACCCCGCGGCGCTGAATACTGGATGCAGTTTGCTGTCTGCGGTCTTCCTTCCGGACCTACGGGCCCTCCGGTCCTGCGGTTCGTCATCGGCAGAACTCCGCCATCGTGGCCGTGGATCTCCGATTTGATTAATCCCGAAGATAGGCAGGCGGCAAGGCTTCAGTTCTAGGTCCGTGGCATGGCGATCTTGGCGGTGCGCCTATGCGCACGGGCTGGGCCCAAAGCAAGGCCTGGGGTTCCCGTCCCGTGCCACCGAATTCCGAAGGAGCGAAATGGCAACGACACAGATTGATATCAGCGAGGCGGCGCAATCGACAGAGCCGCAACGCGTCTTGAACGACCTCAGCATTGAGGTTGCCACGGTGAATGGTTCCGGCAGTCAAACGGCGAACACGGTGCTGCTGCGCGCCATTTTCCAGATGGGGATTCCCGTTTCGGGCAAGAACCTGTTTCCGTCGAACATTGCCGGCCTTCCGACCTGGTTCACCATTCGAGCTTCGAAGCACGGCTACATCGCGCGGCGGAAGGAAATCGATTTTCTGGTGGCGATGAATCCGGAAACGGCGGAGGAGGATGTGCGCGGTTTGGACGCGGGCGCGGCGGTGGTTTACGACGAGCGGCTCAACTTGAAACGCTTGCGAAACGATCTGGTCTTTTATCCGGTCCCGTTCGATCCGCTCGTGGCGCCGTGTTGCCCGGATGCGCGGCTTCGCAAACTGGTCCGAAACATGATCTACGACGGAGTGGTGGCGAAGCTGTTGGGCATTCCGATGGAGGAAATCCATACGGCGCTGAGAAAGCAATTCAAGAAAAAGGTGAAGGCGGCGGAGCTGAATTTCAATGCCGCAAAGGCGGGCTACGAATTCGCGGAGAAGAACCTGGTCAAGGCCGACCGACATTATCTCGAGAGGATGGACGAAACCCGCGGCAAGATCATCATTGACGGCAACTCGGCCGCCGCGCTGGGATCGGTCTTCGCGGGCTGCACCGTGCTGACCTGGTATCCGATCACGCCGTCCTCGTCCTTGGCGGAGGCGGTGATCGAGTACATGAAGCGATACCGCATTGACCCCGCCACGGGCAAAGCGACCTTCGCCATTGTGCAAGCCGAAGACGAGCTGGCGGCTATCGGCATGGTGATGGGCGCGGGCTGGGCGGGCGCGCGCGCCATGACCACCACTTCCGGGCCCGGCATTTCCTTGATGGCGGAATTCGTGGGCTTGGGCTACTACGTGGAAATACCCGCGGTCATTTTCGATGTGCAACGAGTCGGGCCGTCCACCGGGCTGCCGACGCGCACCTCGCAGGGCGACATTCTGAAAACTGCCGTTCTTTCCCACGGCGACACGAAACACTTGCTGCTGTTCCCCTGCTCGGTCGAAGAATGCTTCACCATGGGCATCGAGGCTTTTGACCTGGCGGAAGAGTTCCAGACGCCCGTCTTCGTGATGATGGACCTCGACCTGGGAATGAACAACTGGATGTCTGATCCGTTTCCATATCCGGAGAAACCCATCTCTCGCGGCAAGGTCCTGAGCGTGGAAGACCTGAATCGCCTGGGGCACTTCGACCGCTATCGAGACGTGGACGGCGACGGCGTTGGATACCGAACCTTGCCGGGAACGCGTCATCCCGCCGCCGGCTACTTCGCGCGAGGCAGCGGGCACAATGAAAAGGCGATTTACAGCGAGCGGCCGAACGATTACGCGAACAATATGGACCGGCTCGCTCACAAATTCGAGACGGCGCGCCAGCGTGTGCCCGGCCCCTTGATCCAAAACGGCCGAGGGCACGAGGTCGGCATTCTGGCTTACGGCACCAGCCATTGGGCAGTGGTCGAGAGCCTGGACCAATTGAAACAGGAAGCCGGGATCGAAGCCGGCTACTGCCGGCTTCGCGCGTTTCCATTCAACAACGAGGTGAAGGATTTCATCCGGCAGCATGAACGGATTTACGTGGTCGAGCAGAACCGCGACGGGCAGATGCACAGCCTGCTGCGAATGGAAATCGACGCGGACGACGTTAAGAAGCTGCGCAGCGTTCGCCACTACAACGGCATACCCATCGACGCCCGCAGCATCACGGACTCGATTGTGTCCCAGGAGGAGAACTAGCATGGCTACGACAACGCTTCCACCCGCCCCACCCAGGAAGGTGAACCGCATCGGCCTGGAAGTGACGGAGTACCGGGGCAACAAGAGCACGCTCTGCGCAGGCTGCGGACACAATGCGATTACGGAACGCATCATCGAGGCTTTTTACGAGATGGGAGTTGAGCCGCACCGCGTGGCCAAACTCTCCGGCATTGGCTGCTCGTCCAAAAGCCCGGCTTACTTCCTGAACGCCTCGCACGGCTTTAATGCCGTGCACGGGCGCATGCCTTCGGTGGCCACCGGGACAATGCTGGCGAATCGCAACCTGATCGCGATCGGCGTCTCCGGTGACGGCGACAGCGCCTCCATCGGCATCGGACAATTCGTCCACCTGATGCGCAGGAATCTGCCGATGATTTACATCATCGAGGACAATGGCTGCTACGGCCTGACCAAAGGCCAGTTTTCCGCCACCGCCGATATTGGCTCGAAACTGAAGACGGGCGTCGTGAACGACCTGCCGCCCATCGACACTTGCGCTCTCGCGATCATGCTGGGGGCAACTTACGTAGGGCGTTCGTTTTCGGGCGACAAGAAACAGTTGCTCGCACTGCTGGAGGGCGCCATCGCCCATCGCGGCACAGTGATGCTCGACGTGATCTCTCCTTGCGTGACCTTCAACGACCACGAAGGTTCGACCAAGAGCTACAGCTATGTGAAAGACCACGATGAGCCCATCAGTGACGTGAGCTTCATCCCCTTCTTCGAAGACATCGCCGTCGAATACGATCCCGGCACCACCAAGGACATCGTGCTGTACGATGGCTCACACTTGCTGCTCAAGAAGCTGGCCAACGATTACGACCCGTCGAATAAGGCCGAGGCTCTCCGCGTGCTGACCGAGGCTCACGACAAGGGCGAGGTGGTGACCGGCCTCTTTTATATCGACACGCAGCGGCCGGACTTCCTCGGACTTTTGAATGTAGTGGATGAGCCGCTTGCCACTTTGCCGGAGTCGCGCGTCCGCCCGCCGAAAGAAGTGCTGGACGCAGTGATGGCAGAGTTGCAGTGAGAAAAGGTTTGCTCCCTCGAACAAGAGAGTGACGGACAATGCCGTCCAGGTCTTCGTCCAAGCTTGCCGACGACCGCGTCAAGAAAGCCGCGCCGGGCGAGCCGGCAGACCTGTGGGTCTACTCTGCCTTCCAGAAAGATCATTGGGTGGCCCGGACTCGCGGCGACATGATGCACGCCGAGCATCCGGGAACCGCGATCCAAATGGACGACGGTCTGTACGAGGTTGTGAAGGCCGAAGAGACCATCGAGCCCGGCTACGCGGTGCGCTACGGATTGAAAAGATGGGAATCGCACCACGCCGTGCGCCACGCGATCCCCTACACGCCCGAAACTCACGCCCGCGCCGCTGAAGCCCACCTTGGCGAAGCGCGCCGGCAACAGCTTCGCCAGCGCATCACCTGGTTGTTCTTTCTGGCCGGCCTCGCGCCCGACTCGTTACAACGCAAGTGGGAGGCGGAGACGGCACTCAACATGACGATCATATCGGCGGCTTCGTCGATCACGAACTTCGCCATCTTCATGACGCTGGCCCAGATTTCCGGCGGCATTCCCGCAAGCGGCAAGCTGGCCTACCTGATCGAGTACATCGGTCTTGACGGCTTCGTTCGGCTGCTTTGGACCGTCGTTTCGGGGCAGCCGCATGGCATGCTGATTCTCTCTCTGCCCTACCTCCTCTGGGAGGCGGTGGCGAGGCCGGAAAAACGCGCCGAGAAGAAAGAATGGGTGAAGTTCTCACTGGAAGGCGACGAGGTGATCCGCAGGCCTGGCGCCAATTACCTGGTGGTGCGGTCCATGCTGTATGACGACCTCCTCGCCGGACCCGCTCCCATCCTGTTCGAGGGCCAGGTTTATAAGCCGCTTCATTGGCACGAAGAAGGCAAGGGCCTGAGGCGGCGCTGGGTTTATGAATTCGACGAAATCGACGCGAATCCCCAAGTGAAATATCGCGAGTACACGCGGCCGCGCAGCCCACAGCGCCAGAAGATAGTGGAGGACTTCACGCAGAAACGAGACCGAGTTCACGTTCTCGCCATGATTTGGGGAACTTACCCTCGTGAAGCGCAATTGCGACTTGAAGCCAAATATCACTTCCCGTCAGTGCAGTGGACATCCGTGACAGCTTCGATTTTTCTGGCAACGGCGCTGCTGCAAGCCTGGGCGACATTTTTGTTCGGCGGCTCCATCATCTTCTTCACCGGCCCGATCTACCTATTCTTCGAATCGCTCTACCGCCTCTACCGATCCAAGGGTCAAGCTCAACCGGCGGCATCGTTCGTGGGCATCATCCTGAATTTCTTCCTCAAGCCGCCGCCATAGATCATCAGCGGGACCGGTCGAGCCGTCAAACGGACCACCGGCTAACTGGGTTCCTGATCCTGTCTCTTGAGTTCTTCGGAAAAAACCTGATAGCCCTCGTTAGGCGGGAACATTTCGGACATCAGGACCATGCGGCGGCGCAGCTCCGGGACAGGCAGGTGGTCGCCGCCGGTGCGAATCTGCACGTCGTGCCAGAGCCCGTGCATGTATTCGGCGACGGTCGAGGCGAACGAGACATCACGGTAGTGATCGAAGTGCTCGCCCCCGAAGTGGCGGCGAAAGCGATTGGCGGTCAACTGGCCCTTAGCGGCAAAGGCTTCCTCGTCGATTTCGCCGTGCACGCCGGCCCGCAATTCGGCTTCGAGAAGCTGACTAAAGCGTTCCAATTCCTGGCTCGTGAGTCGAGGCCGCAGCAGTTCGGCGACGCTGGCCAGAAATTCAAATCCCGTGTCGTGCGCGTCGAGCTCGCGGCAGGGCAGAATCAGGTCGGTGCGCTCGTTGGACGTCACCCAGACAGAGGAGTGAGTATCGCCTTGAGGTTTCGAAGAGCAAATGGCATCGCCCTGCTCCGTGCAGGCGACGAATGGCACGGCCAACACTCTGACTTTGCCCAGCCGCTCGACGATGCTTTGCGGAATCGCCTGCGCGGGCTCGCGGAATATGCTCCGCTCTTCGGCCGGGGTGAGCGCGACCGCGGCGTGGAACTCCCAACCATTCGAGAAGTGCGACAACGGCACAAACGTGCGGTTGATGTACTCCGCGACGCTAATGCTTTCGCCCACCGAAGTCCCAGAAGCGCTCACGGCTGCCGGCCTCGAAGCAGGATTGCCCGCGTGATTATTCGATGACGCACCCATTGAAAACAGTGGCTCGTAGTTTGTGGCTGATGGCAAACAGCGGCTTCCCCCTTGCCACTGCTCTTTCATTGTGTACGATTAGGGTCGCGGTGTCCAGCGCCAGTCGGGGGTGCGGCTGTCCCGCCCGCTCTTCGCGCCATCAGCCGTCAGGCAGAAGCGCACCAAGGCCCAAGCGAGATGCAAATCTAAGTGCAGTGGAGCCGCTCGGGCTGGATTCTTGCCGTTGCATCAGCCGCTGGCAACTAATGCCAGGAGATTCGACGCCCGCCGCCGTGCCTGACGGCTCGATCTAGCACTGCGCCTGAATGGAAAGCAACTCGCCGGATCGGAACGAGCTCTCACGGGCGTAACCGTAAAGGAGGTTGTCGTCGGCGCGGCCCACTTCCACATCGAGCAGGACATTCTGACCGGTCGTCGACCCGGGCAAAGCCACCTTGAGGTAGTTGGTGGTGAGCGCCATCCGCGTACCGTCATTCAATTCCCCAAGCGTGATGGCGGAAAGTGCTCGGCCGACTTGCGCTGCGAGAAACGAGCGGTGCTTGGCCGCAACCAAATGCCGGATCTCCCAGCCACGGTCGCGGGCCACTCGACCGTTCACTTGCTTCGGCTTGGAAGCTGCCGGAGTCATTGGCCGCGCCGAGTAAGGGAAGACGTGAACGTAGGTGAGCGGCAGCGACTCGATGAAACGCGCGCTGGAGGCGTGGTCCTGGTCGGTCTCGCCGGGGAAACCCACCATCACGTCGGCGCCGATGCCGCAGTTCGGAATCTGCTCGCGGATTCGAGCCAGGCGTTCGGCGTACTGGCGCGCCCAATAACGGCGGCTCATTTGCCGCAGAATCCTGTCGCATCCGCTTTGCAGAGGCACGTGGAAGTGCTGCGCCATGCGCGGCTCCTGGGCAAGCAGGCGGATGAGCGCCGGGCTGACGTCCATGGGCTCGATTGAGCTGATGCGGATGCGGGGGATGGAAGTCTCTCCCAGTATGCGCTCCAGCAAGCCGAGAAAAGTGATTCGCCGGTCGAGGTCGCGCCCGTAGCTCCCCAGATTGATTCCCGACAAAACTATTTCCTTGAAGCCGGCGCGTTCAAGTTTGCGGACTTGTTCGACCACCAGGTCCGGCGCGAGGCTGCGGCTCGCGCCGCGCACGGCGGGGATGATGCAGAACGAGCAGCGCGCATTGCAGCCGTCCTGCACCTTAAGCGTGGGACGAGTGCGATCATCAGGGAAGACGGGCGCGAAGTGAAACTCCTCGGAGATCTCGCCAACCATGACTTCCGCTGCTGATTCGCGCGCCGGCGTCACCGAATCCACGTTTGAGATTTCGACCAGAGGCTGGCTACAAACTGAGGACGGCACGCCCACGAGCTGAGACCTGCGCCCCGAGTCTTCTCGCCCGGCGCCTTCCCGCTCGCGGCCGACCGCCGCCGACAAGACTTCCGCCACGGTGTGCTTGTGAGAATTGCCCACCACCCACGCCACGCCCTCGATGCGGGCGATTTCCTCCGGCGCGCGCTGCGCGTAGCAGCCGGTCACCAGGATTCGGCACTGCGGATTGGCTCGATGAATGCGGCGGATCACCTGGCGGACCTCGGCGTCCGCGTCGGCGGTGACGGTGCAGGTGTTCAGGATGGCAACGCGGCTGTGCTCGGCGCTCTCGACTTCCCGCAGGCCCGCATCGAGCAATTGCTTCTTCAGCGCGGCGCCATCCGCTTGGCTCGCCCGGCAACCGAAATTGAGAAGGTGAAATGTCGACATGTTCCCAGGATTGATTTTAGCCGACTGCATCAAAGTGGCAAGTGGCGAGAAACGCGTTGACCAATGACGTGTGGAAAGCGACAGGATTTCCTCCATTAACTTTCCACTCGCCACTGTTCCTAAGCTTTGATCTTTCGGATTTCCTCGGTAAGAGCCGGAACAATTTCAAACAGATCGCCGACGATGCCGTAGGTGGCAACTTCAAAGATCGGGGCCTCAGAATCTTTGTTGATTGCAACTATATTACGGCTTGACTTTATGCCTACTTGGTGCTGGATGGCGCCGGATATTCCCAGCCCGACATAAAGCTTTGGGGCGATGGTTTGGCCGGAGCTGCCAATTTGGCGGTCCATGGGCAGCCAGCCGTTGTCGCAGACGGGCCGCGAGGCGCCGAGTTCCGCGCCCAGTGCCTCGGCCAGTTTTTTCGCCAGTTCAAGATTCTCCGGCGCCTTGATGCCCCGTCCCACCGCGACCACGATCTCGGCTTGCGAAAGGTCCACCGCCTGCTTCGCTTCGCGAAAAGGCTCCTCGGGCTTGGCACGGATCTGCTCCGCCGTCAAGGAGACGCCGACGGGCGTGACCTTGGCGGGCGCAGCTCCACGGCCAACCGAGTCTTCCCGAAATGAGCCGGCCTGAAAGGAGACGAGCCAGGGAGCATCCCCGACAAGTTCCAGGTCGGCGGAAAACTTTCCTTGAAACACTTGGCGGACAAAAACCGGCCTGCCATTTTCTTTGCGGTACCCCAGGCAGTCGCTCAGCAGGCTTCGATCAAGCGACGCCGCCAAGCGCGGCGCAAAGTCTCGCACCTGATAGGTGTGGCTGAAGACCACAAACTCCGGCTGCCGCGTGACAACCACTTGTCGAAGCGCGCGCGTGGTTCCGTCTGAGGTGTATCGCTGGAGGAGCGGCGAGTCCACCACGAGGACTTCCTGAAGATCCGCTGCGGCGAGTTCCGAGGCGAGCGGCGCAACGTTGCCGCCAAGAATCACCGCCGAAACCGACAGGCCCAGATCCTGCGCCAGGCTTTGGCCGGCGGCTACCGCTTCCCACGTGGGACGCGTCAGCTTGCCGCTTTGCGGCTCTGCAAAGACCAGAATCTCTTTGGACATGGCGGTCACACCAGGTTTGGCTTCAAATCGGGAGTAGTAAGACTGTGCGCCATTTATTTTTCGTCAAAATCGGCCCATTCTTCTCAGCAACTCATTGACAGCGCGTTAGTTAAGCTCAATGGGTTTGTTTTTCCTTGAAACATTGTATCATTCACAATTAAAAAGACTTAGTGCCAGTGGGTTTGTTTGGGTTTGTTTTTTCATTTTATCCACTCGCCCCGCCATCCCCAAATCGGGAATAGTGCAGGCACCGCAGAGCCTATCATCCACAAAATAAAGGACATTCCAGTTTCACTCCAAACCCCTAGCATTTGCCACTTACTATCATTCCCGAGACGTTCCAGCTAAGTTCGACAATCCCTTGCCACTTGACCCTTTATGGCCGCCTGCTCCGATACGGTCGATACAATAGCACGGCTGGAAACCCCTGTCAAGTGCTTTTAGCCCTTCCGGAAGCTTTGTCGCAGGGAATCTTGCTGAAAGCGGACGGCTGACTTCTGATGGCCGCTCCTGCCATTCGTCACTTGTCCCCGGTCCGTTCCCGGACGGAAGGGCCGGGGCGGGCACTCGTCACGATCTGCCTACTCGCCCTCTGCGGTTGGGGGAGTGAAAGCCCTCGCGGGCTGTTCGCTGTTTTCGGAGCTCTCAGCCTTGTGAGGCATCTCAGCCTTTTCGGGCTTCGCGGCCTTCGCGCTCTTCTCAGCTTTCGCGGGCTTCCTCGGTTTTTCTGCGGCCGACCCTTCAAACGATCCCAGCGCTTCGCAGACCAATTCCAGCGGAATGGTCTTATAAAAATTTCCCGCCTCAAATTTCTTGATCTGGTCTCGCCACAGTGGATTCGTGCGCGCGGCTTCGAGCGCGTCCTTATCCTTCCAGAAAACCAGCCACAGGTATTCGGGTTTCCGGGCTTCGAACACCTTGATAAGATGAGCGTCCAGGCAACCGTCGATTTTCTTCAGCGTCGGCAGCGTGACCTGCCGGCCGAACTTTTCGTACTCCTCAGCCTTCTTTTTGCGGCCTTTCATTCTCCAGATGTGCACAAACATTAGATCACCCTCGCTTCATTCTTCAACTTATCAGCCAGCTTGGCAGCGATTTCTTTCGCGCTGCCCTGTAAGAACTCGGTCTGCACTTTCTTGACGGGCAAATACACTTTCGCGATTTTCTGTCGCGGCGCCAGCTCTTCAGGCTTGAGGCCCAAATCTGCCGTCGTCAGTTTTTGTATCGGTTTGGTTTTCGCCGCCATAATCCCCTTCAGCGTGGCGTAGCGGGGCTTGTTGATGCCGGATTGAATCGTGAGCAGCGCGGGAAGCGGCAGCTCGATCCACTGAAACCAGCCGCCTTCCAGTTCTCGCTTGATGCGAAGCGACTGCCCGGAAATTTGGATTTCCATGATGATGGTCGCGTGAGGCAGCCCCAACATCTCGGCCAGAATCACTCCGGTTTGAGCGAACCCGAGATCGTCGGATTGCAGGCCGGTCAACACGAGGTCCGGCTTTTCTTTCTCAATGGCCCGAGCCAGGGCCCGCGCCACGCCCTGGGCGTCGAGATTTTCGAACGCCGGGTCGTCGAGATGAAGGGCGCGGTCAGCTCCCTTGGCCAGGGCTTCTTTGATGGACGCCTGCGCCCGCGCCGGACCCATCGACGCGATCACCACCTCGCCGCCGTGCTTTTCCTTCAGCCGCAGGCCTTCTTCGAGCGCGAAGATGTCCGGCTCGTTGATCTCAAAACTGATGTCCGCGGTGTTAATCCACGTTCCCGCCGCGTTCAGCTTAAGAATGGAATCTCGCGATGGAACTTGCTTCAGGCAAACAACGATCTTCATAAGATTGGTTCGGTGATTCGTTGAATCATTGATTGATTGGGAGGGAAAGTCAACTGTTTTCGGCCAGAAAGAGACAGCCCCTTCATTAATGGATCAACCGCTCAATACCTCCATGACTCTGTTCTTTCATCACGGATTGTAGCGCTTAAACAACAGCGCGACGTTGGTTCCCCCGAAACCAAACGAGTTGGACAGGACGTACTCGATATTTTTCGGGCGGGCTTGGTTGGGCACGTAATCCAGATCGCAATCGGGGTCCGGCTTCTCGTAGTTAATGGTGGGCGGCATCATCTGGTCGCGAATGGTCAGCGCGGAAAACCCTGCTTCCAGTCCGCCGGCGCCGCCCAGCAAATGGCCGGTCATGGACTTGGTCGAGCTGACCGGAATCTTGGCCGCATGCTCGCCGAAAACGGCTTTGATCGCCTGGGTCTCGAGGCGGTCGTTAAACGGTGTCGAAGTCCCGTGGGCATTGATATAACTGACCTGCTCCGGCAAGACCTTGGCGTCGGCCAGCGCGTTGCGCATGGCACGCACGGCGCCCACGCCACCCTCCGCCGGTTGCGTGATGTGGAAGGCGTCGCCCGACATGCCGTAACCCACCACTTCCGCGAGAATCCGTGCGCCGCGGTTCAGGGCATGGCCCAGCTCCTCGAGAATCAGAATGCCCGAGCCTTCGCCGATGATAAAGCCGTCGCGATCGGCGTCAAAGGGGCGGCTGGCTCTTTCCGGCTCAGCGTTGCGAGTGGAGAGAGCGCGCATGGCGGCGAATCCGCCCACCGACAAAGGCGTGATCGCGGCTTCCGTTCCGCCGCAAATCATCACGTCGGCATCGCAGCGCTGAATGATTTTGTAAGAATCGCCCACCGCGTGAGCGCTCGAAGAGCACGCCGTGCATGTGGCGGAGTTGGGGCCTTTGGCGCCCCAGCGAATGGAAACGAATCCCGCCGCCAAATTGACAATGGCAGCGGGGATGAAGAACGGGGAGATCCGTCGCGGCCCGCCGCTGAGCAGGGCTTTGTGCTCCCGCTCGATGACGTCGAATCCTCCGATACCGGAGCCGATGTAAACACCCACGCGCTCGGCCGTCTCGGGCGAGATCTTCAACCCAGACAGCTCGATGGCAAACTGCGTCGCCGCCATGGCGTACTGGATGAAGAGGCCCATCTTCTTGACCTCTTTCTTTTCCACGTAGAGAAAGGGGTCAAAGCCTTTCACCTCAGCGGCAATGGTGGCGGAGAAGCCCGCCGTATCGAAGTGGGTGATGGGCCCGACGCCGCCCTTTCCCGCCAGGATGTTTTTCCAGGTTTCTTCAGTGCCGACGCCCAGGGCGCTGACTAAGCCTACCCCCGTCGCCACGACTCTTCGCGTCAAGGGTTATTGCTCCTGCCGAGTGTCGCCGCGCCTCTCAGTTCTTCGCGGCTTTGCCATGGGCTTGAATGTAATCGATAGCGTCCTTCACCGTTTGAAGCTTTTCGGCGTCCTCGTCCGGGATCTCGATTTCAAACGCCTCCTCCATCGCCATCACCAGCTCGACGATGTCCAACGAATCGGCGCCCAGGTCGTCGATGAAATGAGCCGTGGGGGTGACCTCGGCTTCGTCAACGCCAAGCTGCTCAACTATAATCTGCTTCACCTTCTCGTCTAGAGAAGCCATCGCTTAGTCCTCCTTACATTACTTGGGGCGGCCATTCTAGCAGTGACTACTCACGGGTGACAAGCGCATTGTCGATTTCGTTGGTGGCCACTCTCAATTCAAAGAAGGTCGTTACCCGGCCAAGTGGATTGTTTCCGAGTGCTCCGTCGCTCGCCCAGAACTTCGGATTGCCTCCGCGAATTCGTCGGAAAACCCTCGGCGACCAGGCAGGACCGAACTGTCCAAATCGAGGCCAATCCTGCACGTTTCAGATATTTGCTTCGGCGACGATCGTTCAGGAACTAACGTTCAGGCTGGGGTGTTGGCTGGGTTTTCCGCGCCCATCGCCTCAAGCCGATGGTTGTTGGATTACTCCTTGCCGAAAAGCCGTTCATGACATTTTGCACACTGGAGAATAGAGGGGCCTGATTCCTTTACCCTGCAAAGAGTCATTGAAGAAATATGGGAGCCACACTCGTCGCAATGCTCACGATCCTGGACGCCGCTCTCGCTGGAGGAGAATTCGTCATCGTAGGGACTGCTCTCGTATAGGCCTGATAGCCCAGTATGTCGGGCTCAGCCACGTTCTCCTCCGTCAGCAGCTCGCCCCGCGCATTTGGTACGCCGGGTCTCTCCCGCTGCGATTACAGCGAGGTTAAAGACAAAGGTTGGGTCGGGGCAAAACGTGGCCTTTAAGGAACGATCGAGAAATCCTGTACTAATTCCTGTACAGGCCGGTTCGCCTCGGTGGAATAGCGGCTGAACAGATACACATGCAGCCTGTAGTCGCCGGGCGCAAGCGGCTCGAACGGGATGATTTTGTCGTCATAGGGCACCTTTTCGCCCGGCGCCAGGCTGCCCTCGCGCACCCGCGTGAACATCGCGCCGCCGTTGACCACCGCGTTGCCGAAATGCATCCTGCCCGGCAGGACCTTGGTGGTTTTCGCAGTGTCGGAAATCGCCTCCCACCCATAGTTAATCATGATGACGTTGTCGAAATTTCCGCCGGGGATGGCGACAGTTACTTTCCCGGCATTGGTGATGACGAAGGAAAACTCCACCGGCGCGCCCGCGCTGCTCGCCGTTGATTTCATGTGCAGTTCGTCCAGCCGGATGCTTTTCTCAGTAATGTCCCGCACGTTGTCCGCCGCGACGGCGGGCTCGCGCAGAACGGGCGCGGGATTCGCGGCTGGCGCGGCAGGAACACCCACCAGCCCGATGGTGATGACCCGGCAGGCCATGAAGTAATCCTTGCTGGTGCAGATATCGATGTTCGCTTTTTCTGTTGAGAAGTCGACCTTCTTGCCCTCTGTGTCGAACACCACAGTGAAGCTGTAGGGCCTTCCGGGCTCGAAAACATAGTTTTCGTCATGGTATTCGGGATGCACCTTGGTGAAGTAGTTGCCGGACACCTGGTTTTCCCACGGCCCTATCGAGGCCGGGTAGGTCAGGTAATGCCCGGTTTTGGTAAATTTCAGGGTGTAGGTGAGCGCGAACCGGCTGCCACCCCGGTCGGAGGCCAGCGCTTCGAAAGAAGTGCCCGCCAGCTCGATCCGCTTCAGCGCGAGCTTCCGCCCCGCGTACTGGACCCCGATTGTGAAAAAGCTCCCCGGTAGCGCCACTTCCGCCGATCCCAGGACTACGATCACCCACGCCGCCAGCGCCAGCACGCGCCTGCGACGCAGAAACCTGCGGGCGCAGAAATACCCCGTCCATATCGCCGCGATCTCGCATAGGAAAATCCCGATAAAGAATAGCGGGAAGGAATAAATCGCCATTTCTTTCATGCCAAAACCGAACATGACCAGGTTCTGTATGAAGACAAGAACGGTAGCGATGAGCGCGATAATGAACATGATCATCTCCCCTCACCGGTTATCCGGAATTTCCACCATGGAGTCCGGCCTTACCGACAACATACACTTGACCACCACTGAAGGCAATGGCCAGCCGGGTTTCCATCGTTCGGAGCCTCCAGCGCGGACAGAAGGGCCCCTTTTACCGCTCCCGAGGATGCCAAAGCCCGAAACTGCCTCTCTTTCGATCGATTCTCCGGACACTTGTCCTTCCTTTGCTCTTTCACCGCTGAAGTCCGATCCGGGCGACGGCTCACCTACCCCGCCCTAGAGGACAGGGCCGCTATCCGCCCCATCATGCTGGCAAACAGCCTTCTGGTCAGATGATGCTTCGCCAAAAACAGCCAGTAATGCTGCGCGTGTTTCACCAAACGGCCACCCGTCTTCACCAACCGCTGCTGCAAGCTCGGTCGCGGTCTCCGATCCGATTCCTGTTCCGAAGCCCCGTTCGAGGAGGTTAGTAATGGGATAGCACTCGCTGGGATTGATCGCCGTAGTGTAGGGCAGCGCACTTCAACTCCTGGATCGTCGCCCACCCAGAAACAATCCGGCACCTAAGACTTCACCTCGCAATCTGGTCGTCAGAGCTTGGCTAGAAGATCGGCTGCGCGGAAACTGACCCACTACCGTCGATTTAGGTAGTGGGCCACCTTCAATTCAAAGAAGGGCGTTACCAAGCCAGGTGGATTGTTTCCGCGTGCGCCGTCGCTCGGCCAGAACTTCGGATTGCGCCCACGGATTCGTCGATAAACAACAGGCGACGCTTCACGAAAGCGCCCGCTTCTGGACGGGTTTTTCTCCATCGGGCTTCGGCACAAAGATGTCCTGCCAGGTGAGCCCGCACTCCTTCACCATTTCCACGCCGTACTCGAGCCGGCCCAGTTTTCTGCCGCCGTTGTTTGTGCCGAACGTGAATTTGACTCCGGCTTTCTTGGCGGCCTGGATAAACGCCGGGCTGGGCAGTCGGTAAGTGTTGTTGATTTCGATTGCGATGTCGTTTCGTTTCGCGGCGTCGATCACTTTTTGCATTCGCTCGGGCGTCCAGAGGCGGTCGTAGTCGGCTGCGATCGCTTTGGGAAGGAACGTGGGATTGACGTAGATGTCAATCGGCTCGTGGTTGAGGACACCGAGGATGCGGTCGACGCACATCTCTGTGAACCGCTCCTTGTCCTTGATCTCGCCCACCTCATCCTCGATCCAGAGGCGCATGCGCTTGCCGTTGTCGTCGGTGAAGGTCATGGCGTCGGTAAAAGCGTAGTCGAACTTGGCGATAGTTTCCTTGGAGAACAGCTTCACCCATTCGCGTCCCTCACCTTGCAGAGCCACAAAGACCGGTTGACCCTTCATGCTGCGGAGGAACTCCTCAGCCGCAGCATCGTTGGTGACGGGAAAGCCGAGGCCGCCGTTGACCGCGATTCCGTACATGATCCCGAGCCGGCGCGACTCGCCGAGCGCCTCCTCCAGGGTCAGCCCGCCCTTCAGGTGAACGTGGTAATCCACCACCGGGTAGTTCCCGGCATTCATTCGCAGGAGCTCGCGGTAGACCTCATCGACCACCGGCCGTTCATCGGTGGCCATCGGCAGATCGTCCGACAGCGGCTTCACCAGGATGTTCCGGAAGAAGACTCTCGAGTTTGGGTCATGGCATTGGAGCGCGAACGTGCCCCGGCCGAGAACGCGTCCCGGCGCATCGTCCATCAGCAACGGCGGGTCAGGCTCGACGTAATCTACCAGCAGCGTGCCGTTCAACCGAATCTGCACCTGCTTCGCCCGGACCAGAACGTGTAGCTGGAACCACTCGTTGTCGCTCGCGAGCGCCTTGTAGACATTGCGGACGCCGTAAAGCGAGCCGGTCTTCCTGCGCTCGACGTAACTCGCCTCACCCTTCTGGGTGTTGTTGATCTGCACCTGGAAGCCCCTGGCCGGCCAGCCTGCCGGTTGGAACTGGGTGTGGAAGAAGATGCCGGAAGCGGCGCCCGGGCGCGCCATCACGTCGGCTTCCAGCTCGAAGTTCTTGAAGTCAGCGTTGCGCACGCTGCCCGTATAGAACAGGTGCGAGCGCGGACCATCGGCCGCGATCTGTCCGTCCACGACTCGGAAAGAGCCTCTGCTCTCGTTGGCCTTCCAGCCATCGAGTGTGCGGCCGTCGAAAAGTGGAATCCAGTCGACTTCCCCGTGCTGCGCAGCAGGCAGAACCAGCAAGGAAGCCAGCAGTTCGCGCCTTGAAATCGGGACCATGCGGTGATCCTTTCGGGCTCGCGGGTCCGGAGCAGCCCATCCGCGCACGTTAGACCTGGGTGCGCCCACGGAGCCAGGGGATTGCGCAGGTATTCTACGCCATTCATCTGCGCGCGACGCCGGAGATGTTTTGGAAGGGAAGGGCGTTTTCCAAGCAAAATCCTGAAGGCTCGAGCGAACCGGAGCCAGCGGATAGTCTCCGTGGGCCGCTAACCGTACAGTTGGGGTGTTGGATCAGCGCGAGAATCGGTGCTTTCATGGCTGTGGGTGTTTCAGTAGTATAACGATCCACGCTGGGCGCATTTATATACTGGGCTAAACTCGCGCCCTGAAGGGAGCCTCACATGGACAGAAGGGAATGTATTCAGCTTGCCGTGGCTGGAGCGGCCAGTGCGGTTTTGTCGACGCGGCGCCTTGCAGCGGACGAGCAAGCGGCGCGCGCGGTGCGGGGATTGCCCTCACCAACGATCAGAGACATCAAAGTGATCACAACGCAACCGGCCGGCGTGCGCCTGGTGGTGGTTAAAGTACTCACCGATCAGGACGGCCTCTACGGTTATGGTTGCGCCACCTTTACCCAACGCGCCGATCTGGTTGTGGCGGCAGTGGAAAAATATCTGGAGCCGTTCTTGATCGGGAAGCCGGCGGACCGCATCGAGGATACCTGGCAGGCCTGCTACAACAGTTCGTACTGGCGCGAGGGCGGTGTGTTGAACAATGCGATCAGCGGGATTGACGAGGCGCTGTGGGACATTAAGGGAAGGCAGGCCAACATGCCAGTGTACCAGTTGCTCGGGGGCAAAGTCCGCGAAGCCGCCGCAACCTACGCCACCGTGGGCGGGATGGAAATCCCCGAGGTCATCGATCGCGCCCGCCAGGCGATGCAGACGGGGTTTAAGCATATCAAGGTCCAGATTGGCGTGCCTGGGATGGCGGCGTACGGCCCGCGCGGCGGCCCGGCGGCGAAAGGCTTGCACGATGGTGCGGTGTTTGAGCCGGGTCCTTACATGCGGCGGACGCGGGCGATGCTCGAAGAGTGCCGGAAACAGTTGGGAGAAGAGATCGAGCTGATTCATGACGTGCACGAACGCGTCAGCCCGCACCAAGCCGTCCAATTCGCCAAGGAATTGGAGCCCATCCGGCTGTTCTATTTGGAGGACGTACTGTCACCCGAGGACATCGACTACTTTCGCCAGATTCGGCAACAATGCGCCACATCATTGGCCATGGGGGAGCTATTCAATAACACGCGCCAGTGGCAGCCGCTGATTGCCGAACGCCTGATTGACTATATTCGCGTTCACCTGTCGCAAGTCGGGGGTCTCTCGCCGAGCCGCAAGATTGCCATCTTCGCCGAGCAGTTTGGAGTGAAAACGGCCTGGCACGGCCCGGGGGACGTCTCGCCCGTCGGCCACACGGCGCAATTGCACCTCGATCTGGCCAGCACCAACTTTGGCGTGCAGGAGGGCGGCGTCATCCGAGGCGTGGAAGCCGAGATTTTCACGGGTTGCGCAGCTTACAAAGACGGCTATCTGTGGGCCAGCGACCGGCCCGGCTGGGGGATTGAAGTGAATGAGGAACTCGCCGCCAAGTATCCCTTCCGCTCCGACCCGCTCAACGGCGGATGGGGAGAAATCCGGCGATACGATGGCACCATCATCAAGCAATGAAGCGCGCTGATCGCCGAGCGCTTGCTCCATTCGACTCGACTCGGCTACGATAAGCGTGAGGTGGTAATTTGGCGAGGACGAGAGAGACTCAGGAAACCGCGCTTCCCATGTTGCACGACGCTTACCGCCGTTCGGTTCGAGACTTGAGAATATCGGTCACGGACCGGTGCAACTTACGTTGCACCTACTGCATGCCGTTCGCGAAGTATGAGTGGATTGAGCGGCAGGAAATTCTTACCTATGAGGAGACCGCACGCCTGGCCGGCCTTTTTCTCAGCCTGGGTGTGAACAAGATCAGGCTCACGGGAGGGGAACCGCTCCTTCGGAAAGACCTCGAAAGGCTGGTGAGCCAGCTTTCGGGTTTGCCGGGCCTCAAGGAGCTTTGTCTCACGACGAACGGATCGCTACTCGCCGAAAAGGCGGCAGGGCTGCGCGCCGCCGGGCTGAAGCGGATTAACGTCAGCCTCGACACGCTTAGCGCCGAAAAGTTCAAGAAGATGACGCGCTGGGGCGATCTGTCCAAGGTCCTGGACGGATTGTTTGCCGCCAAGAATGAAGGCTTTTCACCCATCAAAATCAATGCGGTGATCGAGCGCGGCGTGAACGACGACGAGATTATCGACCTCGTAGAATTTTCTCGGAAGAACGGCTTCCCGATTCGCTTTATCGAATACATGGACGTGGGCAACGCGAACAGTTGGAAGTCCGACAAGATAGTGTCCAAGAAGGAAATTCTCAATGTCATTCGCGCCCGCTATCCCTTGCGAGAAGCTGGGAGGGAGGAGGCCAGCTCGCCGGCGGTCGATTTCGAGTTTGTGGACGGCGGGGGAGAAGTCGGTGTGATCGCTTCCGTGACCGAACCCTTCTGCGCCGGCTGCACGCGAGCCAGGCTGACCGCCGACGGCAAACTCGTGACGTGCCTGTTTTCAGAAAAGGGTCACGACCTGAAGGCACTCCTCCGAAACGGCGCGAGCGACGCGGCGATCACCGAAGCGATTGCCGCCATCTGGAAGATCCGAACGGACCGGTATTCGGACGAAAGGCTCGAAGCACTCAACTCCGCCCAGGGTTACCAGCCCGCCGAACACAAGAAAATCGAAATGATCCGGCTGGGAGGATGAAGGCTCGGCCGTCAGGTGTCAGCTCTCAGCAGCCAGCAAACACTCATGCCCAGGTTCCCTGCCCGTCTTAACAATCCCGCGATTTCGGCGTACAATTAAGGTGTAGGATTATGGCAGATCGATATTTCAAACTGCACGAGGCCCAAGAGCTTCTGCCCGTCATCGGGTCATATCTCGAGCAGGCGCGCGAGCAGAAGCTGAAAGTGGACGGCCTGAATGAGGAGTTGGCCCACGCCGCGGCGCGCATTATGCTGATGGGCGGCTCGATTCCCGCTCACGCTGAGCTCGGCAAGAAGAAGACCGAGCGCGACGAGTTCGTGTCTCAGGTCCAGGAAGCTGTTTCAAAGATCCTCGACACCGGGTGCCTGGTGAAAGACCTTGATGAAGGCCTGGTGGACTTCCCCTGCCTGATGCACGGTGAAGAGGCCTATCTGTGCTGGAAGCTCGGCGAAGAGCGGATTGGGTACTGGCACGGAATCGAAGAGGGTTTTGCAGGACGCAAGCCGCTTGACGATTCATCGTCGGACGATTCGCCGCCGCGCCGCGAGAAGATCCAGTAGAGCACATCGTACATTTTCCGAAGCAATACTGGCGAGCGGCAGTACCTCAGTTTTCGGCGCGTGATCAGTCAGAGTGCCATTGACTGACGAACTGAAATACTGACGAACTGAATCACTGAACTTGCCCCTCGCCACTGCTCTCAGAAACATGAGCGACAAGCCGCCGGCCAACGCGTTGGCAACCTCACGGAGCGCTTATCTGCGCAGCGCGGCTCATCAGCCGGTTCGCTGGAACGAATGGGGCGATGCGGCTTTTGAGCAGGCCCGGCAGCAAGACAAGCCCATCCTTCTGGACATCGGCGCGGTTTGGTGCCACTGGTGTCACGTGATGGACCGCGAAAGCTACGAGAGCGAGGAAATCGCGAGCCTCATCAACGAGTCTTATGTCCCGGTAAAGGTGGACCGCGACGAGCGGCCGGACATCGACGCGCGCTACCAGATGGCCATCGGCGCTCTCACCGGACAAGGAGGCTGGCCGCTCACTGCCTTCCTGACGCCCGAAGGCAAGCCTTTTTACGGAGGAACTTATTTTCCTCCCGACGACCGACCTGGCCGGCCAGGGATGAAGCGGGTACTCGAGAGCATCGCGCAGAATTACAAATCTCATAGGGCGGAGATATTCTCGAGCGCCGAGCAAATTGCCCAAGCCCTCGAGCACGCGGACAAGATGCACGAGCAGGGCGGCGAAGCCCGTCCCGATCAGGCGGTGGCAAGCCGCGAGCTGGTGGACTCCATCGTCACGGGCATTGAGCGTGCGTCGGACTCGCAGTTCGGCGGCTTTGGAAGCGCTCCCAAATTCCCCCATCCCAGTGCGATCAATTTGCTGCTCGACCAGTATCTCGAAACGCGCCAGAATTGGTCGCTTTCGGTGGTCACCAACACGCTCGAGCACATGGGCCGCGGCGGAGTTTATGACCAGATCGGCGGCGGTTTCCATCGCTACTCCGTGGACGAACGCTGGCGCGTTCCTCATTTCGAGAAGATGTCTTATGACAACGCAGGTTTGCTGGCCAATTATTTGCGCGCCTACCAGGTGACCGGCAGCGCGTTCTTCCGCGAGATCGCGTTCGGAATTGTCGGATTCATTGAGTCGGTGCTGTCCAGTGCCGAAGGCGGCTTTTTCTCCAGCCAGGACGCCGACTACAGCCTCGATGACGACGGCGACTATTTCACCTGGACGCTGGACGAACTGAAGGCCGCGCTGCCCGGCGCGCAGGGTGACGCCCGTGAGGCGGAAGTGATTGCGCAGTACTATCACGTCGAACCCCAAGGCGAGATGCACCACAACCCCGCGAAAAACGTGCTGTTCATCGATCAGCCCTTCGAGGCCATCGCCGCTCGTTTGAAGATTCGTCCGGAAGAAGTGGCTGAGATTCTGGCGCGGGCCAAACCCAAGCTGCTGGCGGCGCGCGCCAAGCGGCCCACTCCCTACGTCGACACCACTCTCTACTCGAGTTGGAACGGCATGATGATTTCCGCATGGCTGGAGGCTTACAAAATCCTTGGCCACGAGGCGGCGCGCGACCGCGCCCTCGCCACGCTCGACCTCCTGATGGAACACGCCTATGATCCCTCAAAGGGCATGGGCCATAGCGTGGTTCGAAAATCGAAATTGGAAACTGGAAATTCGAAACTGGAAATTGGAAATTGGAAATTGGAAAATCGCCGGCTGCAACTGGGTTGGCACCACACCGTTTTTCGAGTTTCGAATTTCGAGTTTCGAATTTCCAATTTCGATCTTCTGGACGATCAAGTCTTCATGGCCGCGGCCCTCTTGGATGCATACGAAGTGACCGGCAAGCGGACTTACTTCGACCGCGCTCTGGAGCTGATGGACACAACCATTCGGCGCTTTTGGGACGAAGAGCGCGGCGGTTTTTTTGACACCGCTTCCGATCGCGACGCACGGCAGGGCGCCTTAAACATGTCCCGAAAGTCTTTTCAGGATTCGCCCACACCCGCGGCGAATTCGGTGGCAGTGATGGTGCTCGACCGCCTGGCCCACCTGGCTGATCGAGCGGACTTGCGGGAAAAAGCCCAGGCCACGCTCGACCTCTTCGCGCCCAAGGCCGGCGAATTCGGGTTGTTCGCCGCCACGTACGCTCTGGCGTTGGCCAATCACCTGAGATCTCCGGTTGAGATCGTCGTGCTCGGACCCCGGGAGGACGAACGAACGCGCGATTTGCTGAAGGCTGCCTATCAGGCGGCGCGAGCAGGCAAGCGCGTGTTGGCCTTCGAGCCCGCCACTCTCAAGGCGCGCGATCTTCCCGCCGGTCTCGCCGCCACGCTGCCGTATCTACCCTACGATGGCAGGCCGCTGGCGCTGGTGTGCGAGGGCACGTCCTGCCGCGCGCCAATCGAAACGCCGGAAGCCCTCGCCGCCAGCCTGCAATCTCAGTAGCCGACGCACGGCGTTATTGCGCTGCGTCCTCCGGCAGTCCTTTCGACACAGACGGTCACGGGGATGGTGGAACTCCGTTTCGGCGATTCGGATTTTTGAGAGAAGGGGCTATCACAGAATTCAGCCCGCGCCTCGGCGCGCGCCTGAATTACGCCGCTTTCTTTTGCGGATCGTCTTTGGCTCCGCCCGCTTCTAGGGTGTTGAGCTGGGCAGCCTGCTTTGTATAGGTGGGCGTCATTCTTTGTAACTCGCGGATTCGCTCTTCGGCTTTGCGGCGCTCGGTCACACCCTTGTAAGGGTCCTTGTACGGACAGGGTTTGAAGCGGCGCTCGCATCCCGAAATAAGATATTTCAGCCATCTCTCCATCTCGGCTTCTGATATCGCAGTCGAGTCAATAGGAAGCTCACACTCTACCCTCGTCGTTTTGTATTCTTCGGCCGGCTCACCGAAGTGAACGCTCGTTTCTGCCTCCGGATACCAGCGTAAGAAGACGAGACTTGAATCGGTGCTCAGGAGATTCAGCGTCATCGCATAGGCGACCCCGTTTCTTTCATGGATATAAACGCAGCGCAGTCCCTCCGGCTGCTCGTAAATGTGCTCACGAATGACCACGCGCTTCTCGCGTTTGTTGACTAACTCGACCATTCTGCTCAAGCTCTCTTGGAGCTGACGTGGGCCAAGCTGCGAACTCAAGCCTTCGGAGCTTAAACTGTCAGGCGCGGCGTCGATGAAACGCAGTCTCCGAAGTGCAGCTTTGAACCAGCCTCGAGGAGCCCTAGTAACGGGCGCACCTTGTAAAATGGCGATTCGTTTCATTCTGGGAGCGCACCCCGCCCTCCCGCCTTATATCGTCGGAATTGCTTTCAGACTTGAGAGGAATCCGATGGAGTTCAGGAGTGGTGTTTACTGTAATTTCCGCCGGACCTTTTCCAAACCATCTTTAGCCAGCACATAGTCCGGGCAAAGCTTGAGGGCCTGCTCAAAGTGATAACGCGCCTTGGTGTAGAGCTCCTTGGCCATGTACGCCCGCCCGAGATTGTAGTGTGGGTAGTGATAGGACTCATAGCGGCGCGACTGCAAGGCGCGCTCCAGCCACGAGATGGCCTCATCGTACTCCCGTTTCTCGATCAGGTAGTTGCCGATGTCGTTATAGGGGTTGCCGAACTCGGGGTCGATCTGGATGGCCTTCTTGCACTCCGCGATGGCTTCTTCGATTTTTCCCTGAAACCGGTAGGTCCAACCCAGGTACGTGTAAGCCTCGGCCGTCGGGTGAATTTCGAGAGACCGCTTGTACAGTTCGACGGCCATGTCGTAATCGCCGCCCACCTGGTACTGATAGGCCTCTTTCAACAGCTCCCAAGCCGATTGAAGGTTCTCGCCACCCATTTCGTTTTCCCGCGTGCTTTCGATAGTTAGCACAAGGGCTCGCAGATGTCAATTGTGGCGAACATTCGGAACGGCGCCACGGAATTGCGACGTTTGACCGATGGCATTTCAATCTGTTATTTTGGGTAACTCAATATCAAGGGGCAGAAACGGAACTTAGGAATGTCGAACGTTCAGATTACTTTCCCCGATGGGGCCATCAAGGAGTTCCCCAAGGGCATAACCGCGCTGGAGGTGGCCAAGTCGATCGGGCCGCGCCTCGCGGCGGAAGCGCTGGCCGCGCAGATTGACGGCCGTCTGGTTGACCTGTCCTCTCCCATCGAAGAGAGCGGGCCGCTCCAATTCATCACCCCATCGTCTCCACAGGGTCTGGAGATTTACCGCCACTCTTCCGCGCATCTTCTGGCCGCGGCCGTACTAGAGCTCTTTCCGGATGCCCATCCCGGCGTCGGCCCGCCCACGGAGGCCGGTTTCTATTACGATTTCTATCGCGAGAAGCCTTTTGCCGAAGAAGACTTGGCCAAGATCGAAGCGAAGATGCACGAGTTGGCCAAGGCCGACCTGCCCTACGAGCGCGTTTATTATCCCAAGGAAGAAGGCCTCAAGCTCTTCAATGAAATGGGCGAGTTCTTGAAGTGCGAGCTCATTGAGGAGAAGGCCGACCCGGTGTTTTCAGCTTACAAGACCGGGAAGTTCTTGGATTTCTGCCGCGGGCCGCACATTCCCTCCACGGGGCGAATCAAGGCTGTGAAGCTGCTGAGCGTAGCGGGCGCGTATTGGAAAGGTGATGAGCACTCGCACCCGCTGCAACGCATCTACGGTACGGCCTTCTTCACCCAGAAGGAACTGGACGGCTATCTCCACTATCTTGAGGAAGCCAAGAAGCGCGATCATCGCCGGTTGGGCAAGGACCTTGAATTATTCAGTATTCAGGACGACGCCGGCCCCGGCTTGATCTTCTGGCATCCCAAGGGCGGCATCATTCGCAAAGAGATTGAGGATTGGCTGCGCGCCGAGCTTTTGGCACGCGGCTATGACCTGGTATTCACGCCGCACGCCATGCGCCTGCATCTGTGGGAGACGAGCGGGCACACCAATTTCTACCGCGAAAACATGTTTGGCGCGATGGAAGTGGAAAAGGACAATTACCAGCTCAAGCCGATGAACTGCCCGGGACACATTCTGATCTATAAGTCGCGGCTGCGCAGTTATCGCGAATTGCCTCTGCGCATGGCGGAACTGGGCACCGTATATCGCTACGAGAGGTCCGGGGTACTGCACGGGCTGCTGCGGGTGCGTGGTTTCACGCAGGACGATGCCCACATCTTCTGTACGCCCGAGCAATTGGAAAGCGAAGTGCAGGCGTGCGTGGAATTTGCGTTCGCGGTGCTGAAGACTTTCGGCTTCGACCGCTATGAGGTGGATCTCTCCGCCCGCGATCCCGAACACATGGAGCATTACGCGGGCACGGTAGAAGAGTGGAATATGGCTGAAGGCGCGCTGAGGAACACTCTCAAGCGCATGAATGTGCCCCACAAATACATGCCAGGGGAAGCGGTGTTCTACGGCCCGAAGATCGATATCAAATTGGTGGACGCCATCGGCCGGTCGTGGCAGCTCACCACCGTCCAATTCGACTTCAATTTGCCGCGGCGGTTCAAGCTCGAATACGTGGGCGCGGACAGCCATCCGCACACGCCCGTGATGGTCCATCGCGCCCTGCTGGGTTCGATCGAGCGGTTCTTCGGCGTGCTGATAGAGCATTACTCGGGCGCGTTTCCGGTCTGGCTTGCGCCGGTCCAGGCTATGGTCCTGCCCATCAGCGAAAGGCACGGGGAATACGCCCGCACGGTGCATGGCGAGTTGCGCTCGGCCGGGGTGAGAGTCCAGCTCGACGACCGCAACGAAAAACTCAATTCGCGCATTCGCGACGCGCAGCTTCAAAAAGTCCCGTTCATGCTGGTGGTGGGTGATCGCGAGGCGGAGGCTCAGACCGTGGCGGTGCGGCGGCGAGACACCGGTGACGCGGGTTCCCGGCCCTTGAGCGAATTCATCCCCTGGGTGCGCCAGCTTATCGACACGCGGGCCGTGACGTGGTAGGCTTATCTCTAGGTGCTAGGCTCTGGGTGCTAGGCGCTAGGTTTCTGGAAGGTGGAAACTGGAAAATAGAAATTGGAAACCAGAATCCCTTGGTGGTTTCAGTTTTCCGTAGATGGAACGAACCTTGTCCAGTTTCCAATTTCTAGTTTCCGGTAGAAGGAACGAACCTTGCACCGAGCACGCAGCACCTAGAACCTGAGAGCTGTTGCGGCCCCGGCGGGCCAGGAGGGAATATTTATCGCTGATCGATTTGTAAGGACCAACGAGCGGATCCGAGCCAAAGAAATCAGAGTTATCGACGAAGAAGGCAAGCAACTGGGCGTCATGCCGCCATTCGAAGCCCTGAAGATAGCGCGCGGGCAGGGCTTGGACTTGGTGGAAGTTTCACCCACCGCCAATCCTCCGGTTTGCCGCATCATCAACTATGGAAAATATCTCTACCAGCAAAGCAAGCGGCAACACGAGGCTCGCAAACACCAGAAGTCCATCGAGCTGAAGGAAGTCAAGTTCCGGCCGCAGACGGGGGAGCACGATTTCACCGTCAAACGCGATCACATTCTGGCGTTTCTGAAAGATGGCGACAAAGTGAAGGCGACCATCATGTTCAAGGGCCGGCAATTGGCCCATCGCGACCTCGGCTGGAAGATGATGCAGCGCCTGATCGAGGAACTGGGTGAGGTGGCTATGGTCGAGGCTCGGCCCAGACAGGAAGGGCCGAACTTGACTGCGGTGCTGGCGCCGAAAAAGACCGGCGGAAAAGCGCCTTCCCATAAGCCGAAGGCTGCGAGCACGGGTGCCCACGGACAGCCGGGCGCCGCTCCGGGCCGTCCGCCACGTAGCGCTCTCGCCCACGATGCATCGGGGCGAGCGGAGCGGGGCAGCGCCGCGCCTGCACAGCCTGCGCAGGCCAGTGCGCCCGATGCGGAGCCAACGCCGGCAGTGGTCACAGAATCTTCGGGAGGATAAAGTTGGCAAAAGCCAAACTCAAGTTGAAGACGCACAAGGGCGCCGCCAAGCGGTTCAAGCTGACGGCGGGCGGAAAGATCATGCGCGGACACGCGTTCGCCCGCCACATTCTGACGTCCAAGAAGAGTAAGCGGAAGCGCAAGCTCGATCAGTCCACCACGGTCGACAAAGCAGACGTCCGGCACGTTAGGGCGATGCTGCCGTATGGAAGATAGGAATTAGGGGTTAGGAATTAGGGATTAGGGCGGCGCAGGTGAGAGTTCAGCGGCAGAAAAAGGCCGTGCCGCAGACCCTAACTCCTAATACCTAATTCCTAATTCCTGTTCTAGGCGGGCGCAGGCTGGCCAATGGCTGGGTGCCTTCGCCCTTCGCCGCAAGGCGCAGGGCTTTACTGCCCCGAAATTCTTCGAAAGGAGCAAACCCCATGCCTCGAGTAAAGCGTGGCACTGTGCGCCGCGCCAAAAGGAAGAAGCTCGCTCGTCTCACCAAAGGTTTTTTTCTCACTAAAAGCAAACTCTATCGGTCCATGAAGGAGGCCGCCGACCGCGCCGGCCGGTTCGCTTATCGCGACCGCAGGCGGCGCAAGCGGGACTTTCGGCGCCTCTGGATCACGCGCATCAGTGCCGCCGCCCGGATCAACGAACTGACCTACAGCCAGTTCATGTTTGGGCTGAAGAAGCTCGGAATTTTGCTGGACCGAAAGATGTTGTCCGAAATGGCAGCGCGCGATTCGGCGGGCTTCGCGGAATTGGCGGGCAAGGTGAGGGAAGCAGTTAACAGTTCACAGTCGACAGTTGAAAGTCAAAAGCCAAAAGCCCAAGACTAGCTCGCCGCCGAATTCTCGTAGGGGCGACCCTTGTGGTCGCCCTCCGGCGTGGGCAGGCACAAGGCCTGTCTTTACTTCGATGAATATTGACGAAAAGGTGGGCAAAACGCTCCAGGAACTCGGCGTCGCCGATGCCGCTGGGGTCGAGGCGCTGTTCGCCGAAGTGTGTGCGGCCATTGAATGCGAACGCTCAGCACTGATTTCAAAGCGGGTGTCGAGTGAAGCCGAACGCGAGAAACTGGTCAAGGCGCTGCGCGATCGCTGGCTGGCTCGAAAACACGGCTTGCTGGCAAGAATCGACGAGCATTGGCTGAAGGGTGCCAATCGCGAACTGAAACCCGCTGTCGGGAAACACTTCAACGCGATTCGACAAACAGCAACCTCTGTCGAATTTGACGCTCTGATTCACAAAGTACCCCTTAAGGTCGAGCGAATACACCCAGCGGCAGACACGACAGTGGCAGGATGGCCGGACCTCACGCTTCCCGGCCTCCGCCGGCCGCTGGGCTCGATACATCCCATCACGCGGGTGCAGCGCGAGATTGAAGACATCTTTCTTGGCCTCGGCTTCAGGATTGAAACCGGGCCGGAGATCGAATCGGTCTATTACAATTTCGACGCGCTCAACATTCCGGAGACGCATCCTTCCCGCGACGATTTCGACACCATCTACATCGACTCGAACACCTTGCTGCGCACGCACACCTCGCCCGTGCAAATTCGTGCCATGGAGAAATTCGTAAGGAACGGAGCTCAAGGCGGTCTCTATATCATCATTCCGGGCAAGTGCTATCGCCACGACAATCCCGATGCGACCCATACGCCCATGTTTCATCAGGTGGAAGGGCTGGCCATCGACACGGACATCACTTTTGCGGACCTGAAAGGCACGCTCGATTATTTCGCCAAGAAATTCTTCGGCGAAAAGACGCGCACCAGTTTTGCTCCCAGTTTCTTCCCCTTCACCGAGCCCAGCGGCGAGGTGGCGGTGAGTTGCTGGGTATGCGGCGGCGTCGGCTGCCGGACCTGCAAGGACAGTGGGTGGATCGAGGTGATGGGCTGCGGCATGGTCCACCCGCAAGTGCTGAAGTACGGCGGCCTCGACCCCGAGCGGTACTCCGGCTGGGCGTTTGGATTGGGTATCGACCGCTTCGCCGCAGCGCGGTATGGCATTAACGACATTCAGCTCTTTTTCCAGGGAGACGTCAGGTTTCTAGAGCAGTTCTGAAAAGCAGGCGGGAGAATTATGAATTATAAATTATGAATTATAAGTAGTTGTTGCAGCTCGGTTTTAATAATTCATAATTTAGAATTTGTAATTCCGACCATGAAAATCTCGCTTAACTGGCTCAAAGAGTTTGTTGAGATTACGGCCGATCCCAAGCAACTCAAGACCGACTTGAAGGCCCTGGGTTTGGGCGCGGAAACCGTCTCGCGGCTCGGCGACGATTGGATTCTGGAGCTCGAAATCACCCCCAACCGGCCAGACTGCCTCAGCCATTATGGCGTGGCGCGAGAGGTGGCCACGCTCTATCGCACGCCGCTCAAACCGGTTGAGGCGGCAGTGAAGGAATCAGGCCCGCCGACCGCCGGCGAAATTTCCATCGAAATCTCTGCGCTGGATCTTTGCGCGCGATACTGCGGCCGGGTGATTCGAAACGTCAAGGTGAAGCCGTCGCCGTCGTGGCTCGCCCAGCGGCTGGAGGCCATTGGCGCGCGGCCCATCAACAACGTGGCCGACATCACGAACTACGTCCTGATGGAGTTCGGCCACCCCCTCCACGCCTTCGACCTGGCGCGCCTTCGCGACAAGAAGATTCTTGTGCGGCGCGCGGTCGCGGGCGAATACTTGAAGACCCTCGATGGCGTTGGCCGCACCTTGAACAACGAGAATCTGGTGATCGCGGACGGCCAGCGCGCCGTCGCTCTGGCTGGCGTGATGGGCGGAGAAGAGAGCGAAATCTCTTCCACCACGCGGGCCGTCTTGCTCGAGAGCGCTTGGTTTGAGCCGGCTTCGGTTCGCCGCACTTCGAAATCTCACGGCATGCACACCGAAGCCTCGCATCGATTCGAACGCGGCGCGGACATCGAGATGGCTCCTAAGGCGCTCGACCGCGCTGCCCAACTGATTGCCGAGCTTGCCGACGGAGAAGTATTGCCCGGAGTGATCGACGTCTTCCCGCGGCCTTTCCAGCAACGGGAAGTTGCGTTGCGGGCGAGCGAAATCGAACGGATTCTGGGCACGAGCGTGCCCGATGAAACGGTGGAATGGGTTCTGCGCGCGTTGGGCTGCATAGTCGAAAGGCCGAATGAACACTGGGCCGTGAAGCCGCCCTCTTGGCGGCTCGACATCACGCGCGAGGTCGATCTGATCGAAGAGATTGCGCGCGTACACGGCTATGATCGGTTGCCGAAGCGTGTGCGTCCCGCGCCGCCGAGCGTCGAGCGCGATACCTTACGCGACAAGGAGCTAAGCGTCTCTCAGACTCTCGTTGCGCTCGGATACCGCCAGATCATCGCCAACTCCATGGTCGATCCGCACGAAAATGCGCGCTTCACGGATCGCTCTCCGGTCGTCCTCCAAAACCCGCTGAGCCAGGAGGCATCGGTGATGCGCTCGACCGCAGTCCCGAGCATGTTGCGCGCGCTGCGATGGAACCTGGACCGCAGCCAGACTGATTTGCGGCTTTTCGAAGTGGGGAAGACCTACACTGCTACGCGGGATGCAGCGACCGGCCTGCCCAAGGAAGACCGCGTCCTCACGCTCGGCCTGACCGGGCACCGCCGCCCGGCCGACGTGCACGGCAACGAGGGCTTCGTGAATTTCTTCGACCTCAAGGGCGATATCGAGAGCTTGCTCGAACTATTTGACGTTGGCGGGTTGAAGTTCGAGCCTGCTTCGACTTCGTACCATGCGGCTGGCTTGTGTGGCAGGTTTCTCGATCAGAATGGCGAGGTCGCGCTCTTGGGGAAGATTGGCGCAGAAGTCGCTCAGGATTATAAGTTGCGGCAGGACGTGTGGGTGGCGGAGGTGGACCTCGAGCGCCTTTACGCTCTTCCGCTCAGGGTCCTCGGATTCAAGCCGTTCTCCAAGTTTCCGGAGGTGGAGCGCGATTTCTCGCTCCTGGTGCCGGAGGTGATCGCATACGAGCGCATCGATAATGCCCTTCGCGATATGGCGCTGGAGGACGTTCAAGGTTTTCGGCCGGTCGATCGCTTGCCTGTCGGGAAGATCGCCGCCGGGTATTGGAGTGTATTGCTTCGCGTTACTTTTCAGAGTCCAACACACACGTTGACGAGTGAGGAAGCGGATCAACTGAGCAAGCGAGTCTTGGCGGGTCTCGAACCGCTGGGTGTCCGATTGCGAAGCTAGAGCATGGCGAAGTGGTGCGATGGAGCCTTTAGCGAAGCTCGAAGACAGACTGGTTAGAGCGGTTGAGCTCTTCAAGAAAAATCAGGCCGAGCGCCGCGCCTTGGAGAAAGAAATTGAGGAACTGCGCGCGGATTTCAAGGAGCGGCTGAAAAAAGCAGACGCACTGGAGCGCGAAGTGGAGGCTTTGCACCGCGAGCGGGAGGAGGTGAGAACCCGCGTCGAACGGGTGCTCGAGCAGATCGAAGCGTTGACAAAGAACGAGTCCAGGGATTAGGAATTAGGAGTTAGGAATTAGGGACTGGGACAGTTCGTGCGGATCAGGGATTCGGGTCGCGTTTCTTTCTTTTGACTTATTCCTAATCCCTAATTCCCAGTCCTGCAAAGGAGCAGCGTGAAGGAAACAAAAGACGGTATTCGGGTGGTCATCTACGATCAGGAGTACCACATGAAGGGGGAACTCGACCCCGAATACATTCAAAAGCTGGCGGCCTATCTGGACGCGAAGATGCGGTCCATCGCGGGCCGCACGCGGACCGTGGATTCGCTGCGCGTGGCCGTCCTGGCGGGGCTGAATATTGCGGATGAATATCATCAGTTGAAAGCCCAGTACGAAGCCACCAACAAGGAAGCGGACCGAAGGGTCAATGAGTGCAGCGAGATGCTCGATCAGGTTTTGAAACACGCCGTCTGAGTCCGGGAAATAGCCTCAACCCCAGCGCAAGCGCCAATGAAAATCCTCTTTATCGGCGATATTTTCGGCCAACCCGGCCGCCGCATTCTGAAAGAAGCGCTGCCGTCGCTCCTCCAGGAGCACGCTCCGGATTTGGTGCTCGCCAACGTTGAAAACGCTGCCGCCGGATTTGGCATCACGCCGGCGCTGGTGGAGGAGATTCTCGACCTCGGCATCGCCGTTCTGACTTCAGGTAATCACATCTGGGATAAAAAAGAGATTTTGCATTACCTGGCTGAGCATGCCGACGGCCGCCTGCTGCGGCCGGCCAATTATCCCCCGGGCGCGCCGGGACACGGATTGTATGTGGGAAAAACCCGCGCCGGCGTCGGCTACGCGGTAATGAACCTGCAAGGCAGGGTCTTCATGCCGACCATTGACTGCCCATTTCGCGGCGCTGACGCTCTGCTCAACACGATCCCCGCAGAGGTCAAGATCCGAATTCTCGATTTCCACGCCGAAGCGACCTCGGAAAAGTTGGCGTTGGGATGGTATTTGGACGGCCGTGTGACCGCGGTCGTGGGCACTCATACGCACGTTTCCACCGCCGATGAAACGGTGCTGCCGCAAGGCACAGCTTACATCACGGATCTCGGAATGACGGGCCCTTATGACTCGGTGATTGGGGTGGATAAAGCGGCCATCATTAAGAAATTCATGGACCAGATTCCGGCGAGGTTTGAGGTGGCAAAGGGCGACGTGCGCCTCGCCGCCGTGCTGATTGAGGCCGACGCCGAAACCGGGCGTGCAAGTTCTATTCAGCGAATCACGCGGAAATAGGGACTAACCGGCTACTTTATCAGAGCGCGTTTCGGCCGAGCAATTTCTCAGGCTGTTTCCGCCGGCAGCGCTTGCCTGCCGATGGTGAAGATCTGAATTGGCTCGTCAATTCCTTAGCAGGCGCAGTTGGTCGGGTGTATACGAAAAGGCAACGGAGTAAAAGACGAACGCCGGCAGGACGGAGACGAACATTCCGAGGATCACGTTGCGGACCGTGCGGGGCCACAGACGGCGGTAATCTTCGAGGCCCTCCAGTTCTGTGGCCCATGACTGTCGCTTTTCAGACATCAATGCCGACTCCGAGAGATCGACCCCAAACGAAGTGCGCCATGATAGCACCGAAAGTTGCCGGCGAGTTGTGGGGTGATTGCCGGTTGACATTCGGGCGTAGGAGGCACCGGCGTCTGTACGGTTAGGAGATGAATGTGCGAATGTTTACTGGCAGCCTGCAAAACTCAGATTGGGGATCTTCGACGCAATCGTTCCCCGGGGAACCAGCGGACCAACGGTCAGAGAAGAGGGCGAGCAGTTCGGGTTATTCGTGCCGTGGACGAAGGCCCTTCCTTCGACAGTGTAGATTACTTCCTGCGGGCCGAAGGTAGGATTCATGTAGCTGGTCTGCATCGGGTCGTAGGTTCCGACGACCGGCGAACTCGACGGCACGAGCAGCGAGAAGCTGGCACAGTCGGTGCCCGAAGGGCAATTGGAGCCCGGCGTCGTAGTAATTTCCGGAGTTGAGCCCGCAAACGTGGGAATCGTCACCTGAACAAGTGTTCCGCTGTGAGTCATCGCAGCCTGGAACGCTGAGAGTTGCACGTCGACTTGGGCCGGTCCATTTCCTGAGGCCGTGATCGTGCCGCCACCACCGAGGTCGACGGGCAAACCGTAGGGCATCGAATCGCCGAATTGCGGGACGAGGGGCACTCCGTTGAGCGCCGAGTCGACCGGCACGCGAAACGTGACGGTGGTCGCATAAGTGGTGGTCGAACCACCCGAGGTGACTGATGCCGTGGCGACGAGGTCGTAGTTTCCAGAAGCCAAATCGTTGAAGGCAAATGTGCCATCGGACGCAGTCGTGGTTGATTTCACAACCCGATCAATTCCGGCCGCGTCAGCCTGTTCCAGTAGAACAGTGGCGCCGGGCACTGGCCGCTGCGTGGAGTCGTCAATGAACGCGCCGATGATCGAGCCAGACCCGCTCGGCGGCGGTGAGGAGTTTCGGCCGTTTGACGGAGGATCGGAACTGTTCGTGGAAATCGTCGCGGCACAGCCCGCCAGTCCAAACTGAACCAGAATGCACAGCGCCGTGACGGGGAGCGAGACGAACTGGTTTCCTCTGGCACGCCTCATCGGCCACCTCGGCGTAACGAAATAACGGCGGCTTCCAAGTCATTATATCACCAATGGCGGCTGCACGCGTTGCACTTCTCAGGCTGTGTCCGCCTCTCAGCCCCGAGGCATATTCGCTTGACGAGATTCGCGCTGTCTCTATAATCGCGGTGCACTGTCATTCTTGTTGGTGCGCGGCCGAAAGCAGAATCGATGGAGACGATGCGGGAGGAAAAGCAGAACAAGCGGGGAGAGCCCTGGGCGCTGGGGTCGGTGTTTGGCTACGTGTCGGCGGAAATCCTCGATCGCGTGGCGGTTGCCCATGCCGACCCACTCGTGGGGCCTTTCGTGCGCGGGCTGCCGAGCCTCGTGCTGGGCATTGTGCTGGTGGCGAAAAACCATACGCTCGCGCAACTGCGGCGCAGTTCGTCATTGTACGTTGGCCGCCGCGCCATCTTGTCGCTGCTATTGGCGGGCGTTCTTTCGACGCTGGGCCTCTTTGCCTACTATTTTGCCATGCAAATCGGAGGCGTGGTCATCACCGTCCCGGTTTTGCAAACGTACGCGATGTGGGGAACGCTGATCGCGTGGTTCTTCCTTGGCGAGCGGATCCATCCGCTGGCGCTCGCCGGTGTAGGGCTTCTCTGCATAGGACTTGCGGCCCTCTCCTGGGGACAGTTGCGAGGTCAGCCGATCTCTCCGCACTGGTACTGGGCCGTCCCACTGACTCTCTTCACCGCACTCACCTATGGAATTTCCGGCGTCTTGTGGCGGGACAGCCAACTGCGCGGGGCTCATCAATCGACAGCCATCCTGCTTCAGTTCATCGCCAGCGAGAGTGTCGCACTGCTGGGCCTGGCCGTCATGGGCAAGGTGCACTTGATTGTAGCCTCCGGGGGACGAAACCTGGCAGCGCTGCTCTCGAGCGGCGTGCTTTCCGGCATCATCGCGATTTATTGCCTGTTTACGGCCTTGCGCCTGATGGCCGTGGCTCGAGTTTTTGCATTCTCTTCCCTTAATCCCATCGTTGCCGCGCTTTTCGCCCACTTGTTCCTCCATGAATACCTCAGCCTCCCCATGCTCGCTGGCGTTCTGCTGGTCTCCATCGGAATCACCTTGACTCAGATCTTCAAGCCAAAGGAAGAAGTACAGGCGTGAAGCATCTGCTCAGAACGAATATCGCAGCGCCACTTGAATCACCCTTGGGTCTCTTGCCGAGGTGATGCTTCCGAAGCTGGCGGTGCCGAACGTCGTATTCGGAAGGTTGAAATTGGGGTGATTGAGGAGGTTGAAAAAGTCGGCCCGAACGATGAACTGTTGCTTCTCGGTGATGGAAGCTGCCTTCTGAATTGAAATGTCCCAATCTTTGAGCGGCGGACCGGAAATGACGTTGCGGCCTTCGTTGCCCGGAATCTGAAAAGGTCCCGAAGCGTCGATGAATGTCGGCGGTGAGGCGAATGCGGCGGTGTTGAACCAGCGAGCAGGTTGGCGCAGAGAAGAAGGAAGATTCGGATTGCCGATCAAGTCGGGCCGTGCCGAGCCGGCGGCGTTGTTGCCCGTTCCGTTCAAGCTGGTGCTCAGGTGCGCGGTAGTCGGTTGTCCGGATTCAAGGGTGAGAATATTTCCGACTTGCCAGCCACCCAGAAGCTTGCTAGCGAACCCGGAATCCGCCCAGCGATAGCTTCGTGCGAAGGGCAGTGTCCAGATCGAGCTCAGGACGAATCGCTGTGGCGTATCGAAGTCTGACCGGCCGCGCTCTGCCCTCAAGTCGTAACTGTCCTGCGGCACCGTGGTCATTCCCTGCAACGTCGAAGACGTGTCCAGCGACTTTGACCATGCGTACGCTCCGACCACAGACAAGCCTTGACTGAACCGGCGCTCGAGGCGCAGGACGAGAGCGTTATAGGACGACGTGTTGCGCGACGCTCGCGAGAAATACTCCTGGCCGAGATAGGGAGACACGCCGCGCCTCTCGCCAGGAAGGTTGGGCAATGGCTGATTGCCGATGATTCGTCCCGCCAGTTTCACGCCGGTCGAACCGACGTACTCAGCGTCAAAAATTGTATTCGACGTAACGGCACGCTGAACGCCGAGGGTCCATTCGTCGACGTAAGCGTTATGGAGATCGGGCAGTGTGCTCAAGAATTGCGGTGCTTGGTTCCCGGTAAGGAACGCCTCCCGATAAGTCAACGGCGGCACGGGCACGGAGAAGCGAGCGAGATCCACGCCGAAGGGAAACGAAACGAACGGAGGACTCTGGCGGGTCTCGATGGCGAAATCCTGCTGGCCGATCGCGTTGTAGATGCCGTAGCCGGAGCGAATCACGGTTTTGCCGTCGCCTGTGGCATCCCAGGCGAGGCTGACTCGGGGCGCGAAATTTCCGCCCAGGTTCCAGTAATCAGTGTGCACGAGCGCCTCGGGTAAGCCCGCCGACGCCGCCGGAAGAAACTGGAAGCCGAAGGTTTTCGCCCAGTATTGATTCAGCGGATCATTCACCGCGGCGGGCAGCGCGCCATTCTGCGTCCTTACAAAAAACTGGTTCGAGTTCAGAGGATTAACAATCGATTGACGGCCGAAGCGGTCCGCCGGGGACTGATTGAATTCGTATCGGAGACCGAAGTTGAGGGTCAAGCGTGGGGCCACATGAACCTCATCGTTGTAGAACACTCCCAGGTAATTCGAGCGGTCCCAGCCGATCGAGCTGCCCGTGAATGAGAAAGAGAGAAACGGGCGGCCGAGGAGAAAGTCCGAGAATGCCGATCCCGTCACACTGCTGAAGCCGTCATTGAACAGGAAAAGTCCCTGAGAAAAATCCTCCACATTATCGCGGCGATGGATGCGACGATAATCCACGCCGAATTTCTGCGAATGGCGGCCGGCCATCCAGGAGACGGTGTCGGCGAACTGAAAAACTTCGCTGGCTCGGTTGATCGGCTGAAAAATGTCGGAATCGCCGATGTCCGCGAAGCCTGGGATTGAGATTGCCGGCACGCCATAATTGATCGTGGGGCCGCCACGCGCCAAACCCAACTGTTGAATGAAGTGGCGGTTGATGTTTTCGCCTTCCTTCGTCCCGCCAAATTTATTGAACCCGAACCGGAATTCGTTGACCCGATTCGGCGCCAGGGTCGAGGTCAGGCCCACCGCCAGATTGCGGCCAAGACTGTTCTGGAGATCTCCGAAGCCGGGCGGCGCGGGCGGATTGGAAGCAAAACCGTTCGGAACGAACGGCAGATTTTGAAAGTCGTTCTCGAACGCAAAGCGCGCGAAAGCTTGCTGGCGCTGGTCGAGTTGGTGGTCCAGCCTGACGACAAATTCATCCGTGATTTCATTCCGCAGTCCAACGTCGGTTGAATTCAAGCCGATGGCTGACGGCTGAGTGGGCAATGGAAGCAGATTGAGAATCGCCGCGCTGAGCGGATCAAAGCGCTGGGGCGGAATCATATTTCCGGGAAATGGCTGGCCCGTGGCAGGGTCGACGATAGTTGGAAATGGCTGTCCGGTCGCAGGATCGATTCCTGTGAGGTTGCCATCGTGCAATGCCGGAGTAGGAAGCAGAGTCCGGTTGGTGATGGCCTGCCGGATCCGCGAGCCTTCGTAGTTGGCAAAAAAGAAGGTGCGGTCCTTGACGATCGGGCCGCCGATCGACCCCCCGAATTGGTTCTGGCGGTACTCGGGCTTGGGCCGCGTGGGGTCATCGAAGAAATTCCGTGCCTCGAGTTTGTCGTTCCGCAGGAATTCGTAGAGTGTGGCGTGCGCCTCATTCGTGCCTGACTTGGTGGTGACGTTGATTTGAGCGCCGGCATAGATTCCGCCCTCGGCGGAGTAGGAACTCTCGAGCACTTGAAATTCGCGGATGGCATCGACGGAGGGATTCACACTGAGAGTGTTGATGAATTGCTCTTCCAGCGTGACGCCGTCCAGGTTGAAGTTATTCTGGGTTTCTCGTTGGCCAGCCACGGAGAATCCGAAGCCGCCGCTGTTGGTCGCCCACTGGGCATGAGCGCCGCCCTGCGGCGCAGGCGCGGAACCGCCAGCGAGCAGCGACAACTGGAGAAAGTAGCGGCCATTCAGCGGCAAGTCCTTGACGCGGCGATTTTCAATCACGTCACCGACCGCGGCGTTGGCCGTGTTCACCAGCGGCGCCTGCGCTCTCACCGTCACTTCGGTGGACTGAGAGCCGATTTGCAGGCGCATATCGAAGCGGGAAATCAAATCGACAGACAGAACGATCCCCTCGAGCACTTTCCTCTGAAACCCCGGTTTTTCCAACGTGAGCGCGTACTCCCCCACCGGCAAAGAAGGAAGGCTGTAAAACCCCTGCTCGTTGCTGATGGTGGTTCGCTTGAGGTCGGTCGCCAGATTTCGGGCGACGACGGAGACCCTGGCTATCGGCGCGCCAGTGGGGTCCGCGACGGTGCCTTCGATGGTAGCCGTCGCCGTCTGCGCGCGAACGGTCGGCGCCACCATCACGGTGGCGACTGTCACCAGAACTGCGAGGGCACGCGATTTGACATTCCGGCTCTTCACGGGTCGAGTCTCGAATTTCGGACTCCCAGTTTACACCCTTCGTGAATTGGGAGTAGTGAGGGAACCCGCAATTGTATCATATTCATTCTAAAAGACATTCTAGTTTCGTTCCAAACCCCATTCTCCACAAGAACCTGCAATTTGGCTCCATATTTGGGTTCGTTTGTGGGTTATTTGGGTTCGTTCTTGGGTTCGTTCCAGATCGACTTCCTTTGTTTTCAGCAACATGGTGGCTTCGAACCTCATTTTTTTGCATATTTTGCGGATTCTCTCACATACCCGACTCTCCACCACGATTTGTTAACACCGTAACACCCCTCATTCGCAAGATACGGGCGCTCCCAGGTGCTGTCATTCCCGCGAAAGCGGGAATCTACTTCGCAAGCGATTGGAAAATGCGCCGCCAACGGACTGGATTCCCGCTTTCGCGTGAATGACGGGTGTTTCGACGAGGATCCGATTCTAAATGACACCACTACCCCCGGATGACAGATTGCTCAGCCAAGCCAGACATCCCTAGGCCGAGGCTTCAAAGATGCAGATTCTCCGCCGCCCCGCCCCATTTTCACGCCCGGGCGGGCGCTCAGAATGACAGGTTCCGTGGGCTTCGCCGACAACCTCTCAGAGATGCCTGGCTTCGGCTTTTTGTCAACTGCCTTCCTTCTCCCAGGTGGGAGCCAAAGAAGAACAGTGCTACGAGCGAGAATCCAATCTGAAACCAGTATAGTCATTTGTTAATGTCTGTCAAGAGAATTGATGTGTGAAGATGATCTCGGCACTCGGGTTGGGGGGTTCGGAAGCGGTCGGAGTTTCCTGAGCAAAAAAGGGCTACCGGCTCTTGACGGCCGATGGTAAATTTACCATAATAGCTTATGGACGACAAGAGCACCGGCAACGTTTTTCGAGATATCGGCTTTACCCCCGCCGAGGCTGCGGAACTCGCGGCGAAGAGCGTGCTGATCACGGCGATCGGCGAGACCATCAGGCGGCGCAGGCTCACCCAAAGGGAAGCCGCCCGGAGATGCGGGACTGACCAGCCGACCCTTTCCAAAGTTCTTCGTGGCCGGATGGAGAGCGTTACCATCGACCGGCTCACTGTCTGGCTTACCGCGCTCGGCCGCACCGTCGAAATTCACGTGCGCCCCTACGACGCCAAGGCAAGAACCGGCCACCTCATCGCCGCACCCTAAAGCGGGCGGCGCGCTATTCGTGCCTTCCGAGTTCCGGGGCCTTTCTCTCCAATGGTCTCGCCGCAAGCGCCGCAAACTTCGGACACCGCGAAGACTGCGCCACCTGCTGTTGACATCGTTAGACCGGTTTCGCAAGGTCTCCGATCTCGACCTCCTCGAAGGCAAGCGCGGCTGCCGGCAGGACCTCCTCAACCTCTTCGGGGCCCTGCCGGAGGAAGTCCCAATAGATCCTGGCAGAGGGCTGCTTTCGCCGGATGGTCCGGGAGGGGGCACTCTTCATGTCGCTGCTTATCGTCGACATCGTTGGCTGAACGTGCGTCACCTTTCCAGTTCCTTTCACGAGTTCCAGCCGACCGAGGGACTGCCTGTTATCCGGGTCGACTACTTCCTCCCCGAAGGCATATACCAAGAAGCGTTGTCCCACGCGCACGCCGTGATTCGCACCTTTGTTTATCACGAGCGTGTACTGGTCTATTATTTTTGCGATCTTGGCAGATTCGGTTGCTGGTACGTTAGCCGCTTGGTCAGCCATTTTGGTCTCCACGAGCCATCATAGTTCGCGTGATGAACGGTTTAACTGAGAGAGTCGAAAGCATTGTCCCGTTATTCCCCCGCACGCCCTTCCAGAAATCTTCATCGTCGGTGGCATACGCCTCAGTCACGATGACCTGCACAAGCCCGTTTTCCTGGATCGTCGAGACGAACCCTAACCCCGCGAATCGCTCGAACTGCTCCTCGAGGCGGTAAATCGAAACAATTGAGTCCTGCCCGAAAAGGTCGGAGCTGTCTAACAGCAATATCGCGACGGATTCCGGGTAGGAAGAGGGAGGGGCCAGCCCGAACCTGACACGGGGCAGCGGCTTTTTCGCTCTTCGATAGAGGCGAATCGACAGATCGATCAGAATTGCGATCACAATGAGGATGACAGCTCCGATCGGAACGATAACTTTGAGGGTAACCGCGGTGCTCGGGACGAATACGAAGGCTACAATCGATATGACTATGCCCAAAACGGCGAGAAGCCATCCCTGGACCTTGGAGAAGGACTCGTAAATCTCACTGAGGTACGTGTCCATCAAGCGCTGGGTTACCTTCGGCCCGAGATGGGGCTTCTCGATCGTCCCAAGAGCCCCGATGATGGGCCCACTGTGCCGAAAGCTACCACCCGCTCAACCTAATGTCAACCGTCGCTAACGCGCTAAGGCTCTGTGACCATGCTGCCTGGCTCGGGGGCACGGAACGCGGGGCATGGGCCTGCCGTGATTGCCAATGGCAGGCCGGCGAATGTTGGCAACGCGGAGTTCCTGCTTTCCGAACCCACCGCTTTTCTCTCCAGCCACAAAAGCCGCAGACTACGGACACCCCGAAGCCTCTGCTGCCGGATCATGAAGAAAGTCTCGCATCGAGATAATGAAGTATTGTTCGCGTGGCATTGATTGCGAGCAGCGCCTCGGTGGGATCAAGAAGGGCAATATTTGGATGGGCTACACTGCCACGATTCCTCAAAGTATTCAGAGAATCGAGAGCTGTTGCGAACGCTCGCAGAATTCTTTCGAGTTCACCGGAATGAGGCCCCACATCCTGAAGCTTCGGATGATGCTGCCGCAGCACTTTGTAGAGTTCCGTGATACTTGGGTCTGCGCCGTGGGTGATTCGGGCTTGGGCGCAGACCAGCAGGAGGTATCCATGCAAGGCAGTGTGAATCCGATCGACGCCACTGGTCGCACCGCTGCTCCGAAGCAATGTCTCCGCATCACTTATTGCGCGCTCGACGACGGAACTCGTAATCTGCGGCGCCGGGCTCTCCACAGCAGAGCCGCCTTCCAATCGCGCGATCATCCTCTGAATCTCGGCGTGTCGATCCTGAGTCCTGAGATCTGCAGACCCAACCGGGTACTTCTTAAGCAGGCCACGCAGAATCTGAGCTTGCACATCCGGCGAACTCTTGTTCAGGATCTGTATGAAACGTTCTCTCGTGGTGCCACTAAGCTGGGAAGGATCGATATCGAGATCGCAGAACTCAAGATAGAACTCCGCGTGGGACCGGTAGCTGAAGTCGCCTAGGTAGCCGCCATTCACACCGATGTAGCGGTTCACGACAGTGTAAATCTCGGGTCTCGTCAGGCCTGGCATGAGATGGCTTCTACTTGCATCTGGCTGGCTAACAACCGGGTGTCAGCCGCCGCTCGCGCAGCCATGGCCGCATTATGCCACGTATGCGATGCAAGGGTGATGGGTTCGAAATTGTCGGCAGTGTCTCAGTTTTGATTTCTGAGGACTGGCTTCGTCTGGTTGCGAGAGCTTGATTCGAACAAGCATTGCCAGAAGAAGTCTACAGTTAACAGTCGACAGTTAACAGTCAAAATGCACTTTAAGAATCAACTGAATTTTGACTCTCAACTATCGACTATCGACTGTAGACTCTTTTCAGTTCGACTGTTAACTGTCGACTATCAACTGTGGACTTCCTTTTGTTGGTCCCCGGTTCCCGAGTCGAACGGGACTCTATGGCTTTTCAGACCATCGCAACGACCGCGCTTGCTCACCGGGGAACTACTTTTCAAGCTCGACGTTCCAATAAATGTACGCCTTGTAGTCCGACCATTCAGGCCGCAACGCGTGGATGTGCAGCCTGAAATTGAAACGCAGATCGAACTGGTTTGGCTCAATAGGCTTCTGTCTGAGCGTAAGTCCGGCCTCTTGGGGAGTTCGATCCGATTTGCGCTTGTTACACTGGACACACGCCAGCGCAAGATTAGTCCAGACCGAGCTTCCTCCGCGAGTCCTGGGCAGTACGTGGTCAATTGTGTACTCCGCCGTCTCCAGCACTACGCCGCAGTACTGGCAAGAGCTGTTATCGCGAATGGCGATGTTACGGCGAGTCATCGGAACCTTGAGCCGCAGCTTCCGGCTGATATGGTTCCTCAGCTTGATGACGCGCGGCATCCCCATCTCGAAGGAGGGCGAGCGGAGGACGCGCTTCGCATCTTCCGTGACCACCACGGCGCGGTCCTGCCAATGCAAATTGACAGCCCTCTGCCAAGAGACAAAGGCCACCGGAAAACCTTGGGTGTCGAGAACAAGAGTGTCGCTCATATTCCTTTCCTTAAAATGGGAGGCGCGGGTGGAGTCGAACCACCGTCTGAGGTTTAGAAGACCTCGGCCCTTGTCCGTTGGACGACGCGCCCATGCATGGTAGCCTCGGTGGGAGTTGAACCCACTTCGAGAGATTGAAAGCCTCCCATCCTGACCGTTAGACGACGAGGCCGCGAACTTTGGCGGCCTGTACGGGATTTGAACCCGTGATCTGTTCCGTGACAGGGAACCGAGGACGGCCAGACTCCTCTAACAGACCGCGCCCGTGTCACAGGCACTCCTGGGTAGTGTCTGAAATCTGCGTTGGGCGAAAAAACTGCCAGACAGAGCTGAGGACCTGGCAGTTCCGGCAAAGGGCGCTAGAGAAACTGTTCTATCCTTCCTAAGGCAGCGAGGCGTGATATCATCGCGCCCATGGCTTCCAGGTTCCAAAACGGGATGCAGGGAGTTTTTCTTACCGCTGCTGAACTGACGCATCGCGGCTTCATCGTCTCGCTGACATCTCGGAATGCATTCGGCGCGGATCTTCTGGTTACAGACAACGAGTGTCAACGATCATGGTCCGTGCAGGTTAAGACCAACAAGAACACGTCGGCCAATTTCTGGCTGCTGAACGCTCACTGCGAGACACTAAGGAGTGACAGCCACGTCTATGTGTTCGTCGGCCTGAATGGTAATCAACGTCCAAGGTTTCTCGCGGTTCCGAGCCGTATCGTAGCCGCGCACTTCGACAAGCAGCAAACCAAAAGCGGCACCTGGTACTCCTTCAGCCGCGATGTGAAATGGGACCACAAGGACGAAGGATGGGAGGAAAGCTTTGGAAGCCCTGGTCCAATTCCCGAGCCGGAAAACCCCTCCCCCCCGCCACCTAATCCAGAGGAGCTTCAATAAGTCCTCAACGCAGCTTTCAGACACTACCTACTCCTGCCTATGCCGCACCGCCAGGAGTGGCGGTGCCACTGAAACGACGAGGGCAAAAATGGTAGCGGGGACCGGAATCGAACCGGCCTGTGTGGCTTATGAGACCACCGAGGGACCACTCCTCAACCCCGCATCAATCTGGTCGGGAAGGCGGGATTTCAACCCGCGATCTCCGGTGCCCGAAACCGGCGCCTTCAGCACTAGGCCACTTCCCGTCAACCTGGTCGGGATGGGAGGATTTGAACCTCCACCGCCCTGCTCCCAAAGCAGGTGGGCTGCCGTTACCCTACATCCCGAAATCCTGGAGCGGCTGGCCGGAATCGAACCGGTCGTCGAGAGTTTGGAAGACTCCTACTCTGCCATTGAGCTACAGCCGCCAATCTTGGAGCGGTCAGCGGGAATCGAACCCGCAGCATCCTCGTTGGCAACGAGGCATTCCACCATTGAATTATGACCGCTCAATCTGGTGGACGCGGGGGAAGTCGAATCCCCACTTCCGGTTTGCAGGACCGGAGTGCTCCCGTTATCACTACGCGCCCAAATCTGGTGCCCAGTCCGGCTTGGGATTCCGGGACCTCTCGCTTGTAGGGCGAGCGCCCATAACCCATCTGAGCTAACCGGGCCAATCCTGGTGCGGGCGACGAGACTTGAACTCGCACTTCGCTGATTAAGAGTCAGGTATTCTGCCGCTCGAATTCCGCCCGCCTGGAGCCGACGCCGCGAATCGAACGCGGGTTTCGTCCTTACCGGGGACGCGCTCTGCCACTGAGCTACGCCGACTGGAGACCCTGATCGGATTTGAACCGATGACCTGCTCCTTCGGAGAGAGCCGCGCTCGTCCGCTGCGCTACAGGGCCGAATCCTGGGGTGACCGACGGGAGTCGAACCCGCTAGAACCTGATTCACAGTCAGGCCCCGCACCGTTTGGGTTCAGTCACCGTGGAGCTACGGGTGAGATTCGAACTCACAGCCTGCTCATTACGAGTGAGCCGCTCTTCCAGTTAGAGCTACCGCAGCATGGTGGGGCCACCGGGACTTGAACCCGGACTTCTCCGCTTAAAAGGCGGGTATGCCTCCAATAACATCTTGGCCCCCGAAACTTGGCTCCGGCCCTCCGACTTGAACGGAGATCTTCTCGGTTAACAGCCGAGCGCACGACCTGTTGTGCTAGACCGGAGTGGTCCCGCGAGAGGAAATCGAATCCACGTCGCCCCGATCAGATCGGGGTGCTCTGCCATTGAGCTATCGCGGGATGGAAGGCGCGGTGAGATTCGAACTCACATATCGCCAGCTTAGGAGGCTGGTGGCCGGTCCGATTGGCCGCACGCGCCCGAATCTGGTACCCCCGCGAGAACTCGAATCCCGATCTCCACGTTCGTAGCGTGGTGTCCTATCCTTTGAACGACGGAGGCGAAAACTTTGGTAGTGGTCCAGAGAATCGAACTCTGCCGTGCACCCTGATCCGGGGCAATTACAGGCTTATAAGGCCCGCCCGCACACCAGTGCTGACCACTATGGAGGCGCGGGTCGGAATCGAACCGACGATTGGACTGTTTTGCAGACAGCCGCCTTCCCACTTGGCTAACGCGCCTTGGCAGGAGCAGTAGGAATCGAACCCACGCTTGCGGTTCTGGAGACCGCCGCGCTACCACTACGCCATGCTCCCGTGCTGCTTTTGTCTTTCAGTTGTCAAAGAACAATAAAAAAGCCCGCTTTTTAGGGCGGGCTTTTTAAGAATCCTAAATTATGCTTCTGGATTCTACCCGCCTCCGCGCCCTGGATTCGTCGCCATGATGGTGTTATCGACGACCTGCCAATGGGCGCACACAAATATGCGGCACGGCCTACCTTGCCGTTCGCACATCGTTTCGGGTTTGGGGAATCTCAACATTCTCAACTCTGGAGCTGACGGCTGGATTTTAACCAGCGATCTTCCGATTACAAGTCGGACGCCTTAAACACTTGGCCACGCCAGCATGGGAACCTTCGTCAAAGAGCATAAAAAAAGCCCGCTTTTTGGGCGGGCTTCTTAGAATCCGAACTGTGCTATGGACTCTACCCGCCCCCGCCGCGCCCTGGATTTGTCGCCATGATGGTGCAACCGACCTGCCAGGGGGTAAACACAAATATGCGATGCGGCCTGTCTTGCCGCTCGCATCGTGTTTCGGGTTTGGGGAATCTCAACATTCTCAACTCTGGAGTTGACGACTGGATTTTAACCAGCGATGTCCTGCTTACAGGGCAGGCGCCTTGAACGCTTGGCTACGTCAGCACCTTCACATTATTGTACAGGCGCAGAAAAAATGCAAGAACAGATTCCGGAATTATGCACTTGACGAAGCGGAGGCGCGGAACCAGACTCTGGGCATGAGCACGACGAAAACGAAGATAGCTGCGAACATCTGCGGCACTGCCAGCCTTCTGATTTCATCGCTGTATTGGGCTTGCATCCTGCTTCCCAGGCCCTATTGGCCGTTTGTGTGCCCGTGGGGGCACTCCATGCAAAGATTTCTGGACTTCATGTTTGCTGGCCTTGCGCTGGCGCTTGTGGCCGCATGGAAAGGCCGAAGGTGGTGGATTGGAGCGATTGTGCTAGCACTCGTTAGCCTTTGCGCCGGTGGTTCCAGCGTTTAAAACCTGAGTAACGCGGGGTTGCCGGCCACTTTGACGCGCTGGTCCTGCGACTTTCTTTTTGGGCGCGACCGGCTGGCGCAATATCGGCCTGCTCTGTCAACTGCACAATTCCGACAAATTCATGGTCCCGCCGGGTGGATTCGAACCACCAAACAAGCGATTTTAAGGCGCTCTGCTTTGCCAATTTGCATACAGCGGGATTTGGCGGAGGGCGGCGGAGTCGAACCACGCATCCGAGTGCATCGGACACCCACGGTTTTCGGGACCGTTTGCCAGCCATCTAGCAGCGCCCTCCAAACTGGCGGAGAGACCGCGAATTGAACGCGGGCGAGTTTGACCTCGACATCGGCTAAGCAAGCCGTTGCATTACCACCCTGCCATCTCTCCGAAACTTGGTGCCCATGAGAGGATTCGAACCTCCAATGTCCGGCCTCTCAGACCGGAGTGTCTGCCAAGTTGCACCACATGGGCACTGGTCCGGTCGGTGAGATTCGAACTCACAGCGAGCGGCTTCTGAGACCGCCGCGTCTGCCAGTTGCGCCACGACCGGAAATCTTGGTGGGAGAGGAAGGATTCGAACCTTCTCTGTTTGCCCAAGGGCTACCGGTTTTACGGACCGGCGCTCGCCGCGGCGAGCCGCTCTCCCGTGCGCCGAGAGGGATTCGAACCCCCATGAAGACGTTCTTGAAACGTCTGTGTTTGCCAATTGCACCATCGGCGCAAATAAAAAAGGCCACCTTTTTAGGGGTGGCCTTCCGAGCACTTCCTGCTTTGTATGAAACTTACACGCCACCCCCAATTTTCAGGCTGAGATAACTCAGCGAAAGGGATGACGATAATAGTTGCCTGCTTTGCATGTTCTTACCGATGGAAATACTACAAAACTTCTGATAGAAAGTCAATCGCGCAGCTCGGTAGTGGCTCAATTTGACGTTGTAGCGGCGAGTTCACCTCGCCAAATGGCGGCGTAAAGCCGCCTCTACATCAAATTGACCCACTACCGCGGAGCTCAAGCGCGAGAATTGCATTTGGTTGTGGCGAAGAGCCCTTTCAGGACACGGGCAATTTCGCGACGTTCCACCCTCCGCCCAAGGCTTTAATGAGGAGCACGCTGGCGTCCATGCGGCGGCGCTGGACATCTACGTCGTTGCGCTCATTCGCCAGCGCGATCGTCTGAGCGGTGATAACTTGAAGATAGGTATCAACTCCTCCCTTATAACGAACGGTGAAGAGCCGGAGGGATTCCTGGGCTGAAGCCACGGCCTCAGCCTGCTGCCCCGCTTCCTGCTGGAGAATTCGCAAAGCCGCGAGGTTATCTTCCACCTGTTGAAACGCGGTAAGCGTCGTCTCCCGGTAGGTGGCGACGGTCACGTCGTAGGCGCCGAGCGCTGCTTCCGAGGAAGCGCGGCGGCGGCCCGCGTCGAAAAGAGTTTCCAACGCCGTGGGCCCGATCGCCCAGAAGCGGCTGGGCCAGGTCAGCCAAGTGGTGATCGAGTGACCCTCGAATCCCGCTGTCCCGTCCAGCGTCACGGCAGGGAAGAAGGCGACGCGCGCGATGCCGACCTGTTCGTTGGCCTCCGCCACTCGCCGCTCCACTGCGGCAATGTCGGGACGCCGCTCCAAAAGCTGGGAAGGCAACCCGGGTGGAATGTTGGGCGGCTGGATATCCAGCGGCCTGGGAGGCAAGTTGAAAGCGGCCGGCGGCTTCCCGATCAAGATGGCGATGGCGTGCTCGAACGCGGACCGTGCGACGGCGATGTCGGTGGCCTGCACGCGCGTGGTCTGGAGCTGAGTTTGGGCTTGCGCGACGTCGGATTTCGGCGCGAGACCCCCCTCGTAGCGATCGGTCGTGAGTTTCAGCGCGTCGGTGTAGGCCTTCACCGTGTCATTCAGAAGCCGTTGCTGGGCGTCGGCACTGCGCAGCTCGAAATAATCCAGCGCCAGCTCGGCATGCAGGCTGAGGCGGGCTGTCTCGAGATCAGCAGCCGTCGCCTGTGCCTCTTCGCGCGCCGCGGCGACAGTGCGGCGAATCCGGCCCCAGAGATCGAGTTCGTAGGAGAGATCGAAGGGCAGGACGAAGTCACCGGTGGCCGAATACGCTGTTCCGGGCGGAACGTTGGGGCCATTGGTCGAACTGTGCAGGCTGGTGATGCTGGGGGCGGTGGAGATGACCGGGAATTCTGAGGCGCGAGTGACGCGAATTAAGGCGCGGGCCTCACGCAGGCGCGCTTCCGCGGCCTTGAGGTCCTGGTTCGATACGTTGACTTGTTCTTCGAGCGCGTTGAGCTGCGGGTCGCCAAAAATCTCCCACCAATTCCCGCGAAGCGTCTGGTCGCCGGGCTGCGCTGGCTTCCAGCCCTGCGCTTCTTTAAAGTCCGGCGGGATGGGCGCTGGAGGCGTGGGACGCACGTACTTCGGTCCCACGGTGCATGCGTTCAGAAAGAGGAGTGCCCATCCCGCGGCCGCGAGGGGGGCCGCGCCCAGGGTTTCAGAAAAGGAGCCCAAGCGCATTGTTTTCTTCACTCGCTCTTTCCTTCTGGCTGTCCCTTTCCTTCGGCAGCCGAGGAGTCAGCGATTCGAACCTGCTGCCCGGAGGTCAGGGAGTCCGGGGGATTGAGTACGACCGATTCATCGCCTTTCAAGCCGCTCGTGATCTCCACTTGGGTTCCGTAATCGTGGCCAATCGTAACGGGGATCAATGTGACGTGATCGTCTCTCACGATAGCGATCTGCAATCCCTCGGAACGAAAAATCAAGGTATTCACCGGCAGCATGTAATTCAGATTCTCGTTCGGCAGCTTAAAATGGATTACCCCATAGGCGCCGGGCAAGAGAGCGCCGGTTGGATTCTCCACATCAAATTCCGTCAATAAGGTGCGCGACGCCTGGTCGATCGCCTCCGCCGACCTGACGAGCCTCCCGGTGAATCGCTGATTCGGACGTTCTGCCAGAGTCAGGTCGGCCGTCAAGCCGGGCTTGGCCGCGAGCGAGTTCACTTGCGGCACGTTGACGTAAACCCGCATGATGTGGGTGGACGCAATGTGGAACAGCTCTTGCGCGGGCCCGCCAGCGCCAGAATTGATGAGCGCGCCGATATCCGTTTTGCGGGCCGTGATCACGCCGTCGAAGGGCGCATAAATCTTCTGGAAAGATTGCAGGTCTTCCAGCCTTTTGACGTTGAATTGGGCGGATTCGACCATTGCCTTCCGGGCCTTCCCCTCGCTCACGGCGTTGTCCGTATCCTGCTGGGAAACCGCATCGCTCTTCAACAGGTTTTCGTATCGTGCCGCGGTAATCTCGGCGAGATGGAGGTTGGCCTCCGCGGTGTTGAGATCGGCTCGCGCCTGCTGGAGCTGCTGGTCGATTTCGGGCGTGTCAATTTCCGCCAACAACTGGTCCTTCTTCACGCGCGCGCCAATGTCCACGTACCAGCGGTTCAAATACCCGTTGGTGCGGGCGTAGATGGGGGCATCGATCCACGGCTGAATGTTGGCGGGCAGGTCGATTTCCTCCTGCGGTGAAGCGCGCTTGGCGTGGACCACGGAGACGGTGAGCACGGCCAACTCCCTAGTGTCACGCTCCACATTCGCCGAGGCTCGCTTGCGCACGGTGATCCCCCAGGCCACAATCGCAGCTACCAAAAGCACCGCCAGCGCCAGCCACAAGGCACGCTTGGCTCGGCGGGCGGGTCCAGGCTCTGAGGGCGGCTGGCGGGACTCGGCCTGCTCGTCTTCCAAGTTCACCGTGCTTTGAAAGTCCTGTCTTTCGTCAAGGCTCATGAAGGTCTCCACCCACTCGGACCGAGCTCGGCGCCTGCCAGCGGCGCATGCGGTTCGCCTGCCGGTGGTTGACGGTGGCCGTGCACCAAGCTGAAGAGACACGGCACGAAGAAGAGCGTGGCCACGGTAGCTAGAACGAGGCCGCCGATCACGGCGCGTCCCAGGGGCGCGTTCTGCTCGCCGCCTTCGCCAAGGCTCAAGGCCATCGGCACCATGCCGATAATCATGGCCAGCGCGGTCATCAGCACCGGACGGAAACGGGTGAAGCCGGCGTCGAGCGCCGCCTCCCGGGGATCCGCCCCTTCGCGCATTCGATCTTTCGCGAAGCTGACCACCAAAATGCTGTTCGAGGTGGCCACGCCCACGCACATAATCGACCCAATCATCGCGGGCACGCTCACGGTGGTTCGGGTGATAAAGAGCATCCAGACAATCCCGGCCAAGGCGGTGGGCAATGCCGCGATAATGATGAACGGGTCGAGCCACGATTGGAAATTGACCACGATCAGGAAGTAGGCGAGCAAGATAGAAAAGAAGAGTCCCGCCAGCAGCCCAATGAACGATGACTGCATGGTGTCAATCTGGCCGCGAACCACGATCTGGGAGCCGCGCGGCAGGTCCTTCTTGCTCTGGTCCACAAGGGGCGTAATCTCCCGCGCCACGCCGCCCAAGTCGCGCCCGCTGACCGCTCCGAATATATCAATCACCGGCGTGATGTTGTAGTGCGAGACCACCGCCATTTCACTACCGCGGCTGTACGACGCGAGGTTGGCAAAGATTTCAGGCCGCGCCTGGCTGGTGGCGCCGGCCACCGGGATATTCCGCAAGTCCTGAAGCGATTCCATTTGGTACTGCGGCGTTTGGGCCGTGATCGCATAGGAGACGCCGTTCTTGGGGTCGAGCCAGAAACTCGGTGAGGTCTGAAAACTGCCGCTGAGCGAGATCAATAACTCGTTGGCCACGTCGTGTTGCGTGTAGCCAATCTCCTGCGCCTTGGTGCGGTCCACATTAATGCTCAAATCCGGATAGTTGAAGGGCTGTTGAACGCGCAAGTCCGTGACGCCGGGGATGTGACGGAGCCGATCGAGCAGGTTGTCCGCAAACCGCCGGTTACCCTGTTTGTTCTGCCCGACGATTTGGATGTCGATGGGCGCCGGCAAACCGAAGTTCAGGATCTGGCTGACGATATCGGAGGGCAAGAAATAAAACGTGATGCCGGGGAACTTCTTCGCCAAGTTGAGGCGCAGATCATGCACGTATTGCGCGGTCGGACCATGGTTCTTTTCGTCCAGGGAGACCAGAATGTCCGCGTCCGCCGGTCCCACCGGCGCCGAATTGCTATAGGAGAGATTAATGCTGCTGTAAGGCAATCCGATGTTATCGATAACGCTTCTCAATTCGTCGGCCGGAATCTCGTTGCGAATTTCTTCTTCGACACGGTCGGCGAGCGCCGCCGTTTCTTCGATGCGCGTGCCGGTGGGCGCGCGCATGTGCAGATTGAAGTGGCCGGTGTCCACGGTGGGGAAGAAATCCTGCCCGATAAAGTAGAGAAGCGACATCGAACAGGCCGCGGCAAGCAGAAAGCCGGCCAAAACCATTCCCCGCCGCGTCAGAGCCCGGTCCAGCCGTTTCTTATAACTCTCGCGCACACCTTCAAAGGCGTCTTCAAACCGCATTTGCCACTGCACCAGCGGATTGCGGCTGGAGCCCTGACGCAATCTCTCCTCTTCGTGACTCTTCAAAAGGTACTTGGCCATAGTCGGGACCAGTGTCCGGGAGAGGAAATAAGAGGCGAGCATTGCGAACGACACCGCCTCCGCCAGGGGCACGAACAAATAGCGCGCCACGCCGGTAAGGAAAAACATGGGCACAAACACGATGCAGATGGTGAGCGTGGAGACGAAAGCGGGCACGGCGATTTGTTGCGCGCCGTCGAGGATCGCCTGCTGTGTTTCCTTGCCCATGGCGAGATTGCGGTTGATGTTCTCGATTTCCACCGTGGCGTCGTCTACCAGGATGCCCACGGCGAGCGCCAGACCGCCCAGCGTCATGATGTTGATGGTCTCGCCCAGCGAGCTGAAAACGATGATGGAGGTGAGAATCGACAGCGGGATGGAAACGGCAATAATCAGCGTGCTGCGCCAACTTCCCAAAAACAGCAGAATCATGGTGGCGGTCAAGCAAGCCGCAATCAAGGCTTCCCGCACCACGCCGCCAATGGCCGCCCGGACGAACAACGACTGGTCGGCGAGCGGTGTGACCTCGAGCTCCGGGGGTAGTGATGACTTTAACTGCGCGAGCTTGCGCTTGATGCCGTCGACTATGTCCAGGGTGGAAGAAGTCCCGGTCTTGATGATCGAGAGGAGTGCCGAGCGGCGGCCATCGACGCGCACAATGTTGGTTTGAGGCGGAAAACCGTCGCGCACGTGCGCCACGTCGCTCACGTAAATGGTGGATGTCCCCACCTGCTTGATCGGCAGATCATTAAGCTCCTCGACGGTCTGGGGACTGCCGTTGAGATTCACAAAGTATTCGCTTCCGCCGATCTTGGCGGTGCCGGAAGGAAGAATCAGGTTTTGGTTGCTGATCGCATTCACCACGTCATTCGCCGACAACCCTTTGGCTTGCAGAGCCGCGCTGTCGAGGTCCACCTGAATCTGCCGCTGCCGGCCGCCGTAGGGGTACGGGATGCCGGTCCCGGGGATAGTGACAAGCTGGGGTCGAATGAAGTTCACGCCGTAGTCAAACAATTGCTGCTCGGAAAGCTGGCCGCCCGAAAGAGAAAGCTGGAGGATGGGCACACTGGAGGCATTGTATTGAATGATGAGCGGCGGCGTCATCCCGGGCGGCATGGAGCGAATCTGCGCCTGAGAAATCGACGTCAATTGGGCGATCGCGGTGGAGATGTTGGCGCGGGGTTGAAAGAAAATCTTCACCACCGCAACGCCGTTGAGCGACTGCGATTCAATGTGCTCGATGTCGTTGACCGTGGTCGTCAGCGCCCGCTCGGAGATGGAGGTGACTCGATCAGACATCTCCTGGGGCCGAAGTCCGGCGTAGCCCCACAGCACGCTCACCACCGGAATGTTGATGTTGGGGAAAATGTCGGTGGGGGTGCGAAGGATCGCCAGTAATCCCAGAATCGTAATGACGATCGCCACGACCACGAAGGTGTATGGCCGCCGTAACGCGAGTCGAACAATCCACATATTCGGGCTCCCCCAATTCGCTCAACACAAGGGAATCAAGGTAATTGACGCGCTGAGAGACACGAAAGTTGCAGACTACTAGGAGTACGGCCTGGCGTGCCCCTATTGCTCAACACCTTTCTCTACCGTCGCGGACCTTCATCTTGATGGATTTCTTGTTCGGAATCAATATGCTGAAGGCTGCGGAAAGGCTCGTGGCTCACGAAGGCCCGACGATTAGCGGGCCAGCATTCGCGGCGCAACCCACTCCAACGCTTTCCATGTCGCATCCGGCTGCGACGCTTCTTTCTCTCCATTCGGTTGTAGAGGCAATCGGAGCCCCGGGGCACAAGGGTGAAATTGCTGGTGCGGTTGAGATAAAAGTGGCCGGCGGCAAGCCGGTAGGGGCATACCACGGTGCATCCCTACCCGGTTGAGTTCGCTGTAGCCAACAAGACCTTGCCGATGGTCTGCCTATTCTCCAACACTCGGTGCGCATCGGCCGCTTGCGCCAGCGGAAAGACTCGGTCGATACGGAGACGCAGCCAGCCGGCTTGAATCCCTTCGATCACGTCGTTGGCGCGGCGCATCAACTCGTCGCGCGTGAGGAGGTAGTTTGGAAGACTTCCTCCGGAGATCGAGAGCGACCGAGCCATCAGGGAGTTGGGCACGATAGGATCGGCGGGGCCGCTCGCCGCTCCGAAAATCACAACGTGGCCGCGCAGGGCGGCAGCTTCAAGATTACCCGCGAAGGTGGTTTTGCCAACGCCGTCGATGATAAGGTCAGCGCCGTGGCCCTTCGTCAGCCGCTTGGTTTCTGCCACAAAGTCCTGCTTGGTGTAGAGAATCACGTCGCTCGCGCCCGCGTCCCGCGCGGCTTTTGCCTTCTCCTCGGTCGAGACCGTTCCGATGACGCGCGCTCCCAAGTGCCGAGCCCACTGCACCAGGAGCAACCCCATGCCGCCCGCCGCGGCGTGGATGAGCACCACATCGCCAGCCTTGGGGAGGCGAAACTCGTGAATCAGGTAGTGCGCGGTCATGCCTTGCAGCGGAAACGCCGCGCCCTGCTCAAAAGAAAACCCTTCCGGCAGGGGAATCAGGCTGTCCGCTTGGACCACGCTGGCTTCGGCGTAGGCGCCCGGCTGGCCCGTGTAGGCGACTCGGTCGCCGGGCTTGACGTTGCTCACTCCCTCGCCAACGGCTTCCACCACGCCCGCGCCCTCCAGGCCGGCAGTGAAGGGAAGCATTCGCCCGTACGTCCCGCGCCGCTGATAGATATCCACAAAATTCAGTCCGGCATTCATCAGCCGCACCAGCGCTTGGCCGGTCGCAGGCCGCGGCGTCTCGACCTCCCGCAATTGCAGGACCGCCGGACCGCCATACTCATTCACCCGTACTGCTTTCATATTCCTCCTTCCAACCGCAGCAGCTATGATTCCAACGATGTTTCTTAGATGTCGGGCGTGAGGCGGGAGTCACTTCGTTTATTTACGAACCGCTGGCGCACGTCGGGCCAACATTCTTTGAGGGCGTTCAACATGGCGTTCTCAGCCAGGAGAAAGCCCCGGCGGCCGGCCTTTTTGCGCAGGGTCCGGTCTGCCCCCGCGTAATCAGCGTTGGCGATGTCCCCAGACATTGCAGTGCCGGCGAGCTTTGAAACCTCCTCGATTATGGCTGGCGATGCAGTACGTGCGTGGCAATTTCCGGCCAGAACTCGCGAAAGACATTAGTGAGGGCGTCGCGCCCCACGGCGTATCCATACTTGACGGCGAGTTTGCTGAAGGTCCGGTCCTGGCTCGGGTAATAGGTCGCCGAGATACCCTGGGCGATGCCGCGGCCCAGCACCTCCGAGAGATTCAAGGTGTTATGTCCGTGATAGTCAGGCGTGATCAAAACGCGAGAGGCCGAGTAGAGACTGCGCTTCCAGAATCCGCCCTTGCCCATGGCATAGTAACGCTCGTCCTGATGAAAGAGGGTTGGCAAGGCGAAGATCACCAGGTAATTGCCGTCGGTCTTGTCGACAAAGCCACGCCAGTAATATCTCCCGAAGCCCGCCATGCCTTTCCCGAGTTGTGGATGCGTATCCCTTCCCTCCGACATGGCCGAGGTCATGCCCACGAAAACAAACGACGAGTAGTCGAAGCTGTTCTGGGTGGCAATCTTAAAGGCCTCCTTCGGCGTGGGGGGTGGCGGGATCGCTCCCGCGCTGACCGCACGGTAGTTGGGCATGACGCCGAGGATCCGTTTGGGTTGGTGATGCGGGGCGGGAGTTGCCGCCTGCGCAGTCTGAGCACCAGATTGGCTCGGAGCGTTGGGCAGACTGGCGGTCCCCGACTGGTCCGGTGGCGGTTTCCCCGGCTGGCTTTGGGTCCCTCCGGAGGTCGACTGGGTGAATTCAGGCGCCGCTGGCTCGGATTGAGCCGACGGCGTGGCGGAACTTGCTTCCTGGGCGAGCGTCCAGTGACCGCGAAACAAACAAATCAGAAGGCACACGGACGGAACGAAACTAGCGATGCGTTTGGTAGTGAGGGTTTTTCCGCCTCGGCGCACGATGTATTATACGCTTTTGGCGGGGTCCGGAAAAACAAAACCCTCGATCCCGACCAGCGGGACCGAGGGCTTGGAATGGTATGAGTGCAGCCTGAAACGCGGACGTTCCAGGCTCACTGAAAAGGTTACTTCTTCTCCTCTGTGGTCTTGGGGGCTTTCGTCTTCTTGGCCTTCGTGGCTTTCGTCTTCTTGGCCTTCGTGGTCTTTGTCGTGTCTTGGCTTCCGGTATCCTGAGCAACCACCGGCATCGCCAGCGAGAATACCAACACCGAGCTAAACAGCAACAGCATCAGTTTCTTCATAAGAATGTTCTCCTCCTTGAGATAAGACTTCGTTTGCATTGACTGCAATCCGCTCGCCAAACTTGAGCGCTCGCTGTCACCTCAATAACATACTTATTTTCAGTGTCTTAACTTGGCACTTGAGCTTCAGAACCTGCCTGCCGGTTAGTCGGAATCGCACCAACTCGTGCAACCGCATACGAACTGGGGCGAATGGCGGGAGCGGGGAATCAGGATTCAGGAGTCGACAGGCAGCAGCTACAAGTCCGAGGGAAGTGGAAGTGGCGGTGGCGCGCCGGGTGTTGTAGAATCGGCCGGCGGTCGGCAAGGTCTTGCGAGCCACAACGAATACAACCGTGGCTAGTGATTAGTGGTCGGCTGCTTGCCAGTTCTTCAGTTCGTCAGTATTTCAGTTTGTCAGTCACTGAAGAACTGAAATACTGACAGACTGATGCACGTACTCCTAACAACGGACAAAGGACAAAACCTATGCGCTATTGTCTGCTAGGCAGGACTGGACTTTACGTTTCCGAGCTATGTCTCGGCACCATGACCTTTGGCGGCACGGGATTCTGGGAGGCTATTGGCAAGCTCACCTCCTCCGAGGCGGAAGCAATGATTGCCGCGTCGTTTGACGCCGGCGTGAATTTCATCGACACCGCGAATGTCTATTCTCAGGGCCAATCCGAGACCTTTGTGGGCCAAGCGCTGGCGTCGTTGAAGCGGCCGCGCGACCAGGTGATCGTCGCCACGAAAGTGAGAGGCCGCACTGGCCCCGGGCCCAACGAGGTTGGCTTGTCGCGCGGGCACATCCTGGCCGCGGCCGAGGCCAGTCTGCGCCGCTTGAAGCTCGACTACATCGACCTCTACCAAATCCACGGCGTCGATCGCGAGACGCCCATCGAGGAAACGGTGCGCGCCCTGGACGATCTGGTGCGCGCCGGCAAGGTGCGCTACCTTGGCTTCTCAAACCTGCCGGCCTGGCTGGCCATGAAAGCGCTGGCCTTTGCTGACTCTCACGGCCTGGCGCGATTCGTCAGCGCGCAGATGTATTACTCGCTCGCCAGCCGCGACATCGAGCGCGAGGTCGTGCCGCTCGCCCAGGACCAGGGCATTGCCCTTCTTCCCTGGAGCCCGCTCTCGGGCGGCCTGCTCTCCGGCAAATTCGATTTGGAGAAGCCCGGCCCGGAGGGCGCGCGCCGCACCGCGTTCGACTTTCCGCCCGTGGACCGCACGCGCCTGGCGGCGGTCCTCAAAGCTCTGCGCGCCGTCTCAGAAGCGACGGGAATCACAGTCGCTCGCATCGCGCTGGCTTGGCTGCTTGCGCGGCCCTTCGTCACCAGCGTCATCATCGGCGCCAAGTCGCGCCAGCAACTCGACGACAACCTGGCGTGCGTTGATGTCAACCTTTCGCCCGAACACGTCACCCAACTCGACGCCGCCAGCGCCTTGCCGCCTGAGTACCCCGGCTGGATGCTCGAGTGGCAGGACCGCGACCGACGCCCGCCTTCTCCAGCCTGACGGGAGTGATCGGCTCGCAGGTGGCTATGGGCTGTGGACAATTCCGTGATAGGTCGTGTCCCCGAAATCGGGCACCTTCCAACTTGTACATGAATAGTATACAACCTTAGAAATCTACTTGTTACAGCGACACAGGTGTTTGCTGCTTTTTCGACTTTCAGGCTCATTTGTCACGCTTATTTACGTCGAATGAGTTAGTTAGAAGGAATAGGGGTGCTTTCGGGCGATTTCTTCACAATTGTCGCAAGCTATCACGGAATTTGCTGGGAGCCGAATGCGCCCCGTTATTCCCGCGACCGTCGCGGCGGGTCGGCCCACGGGGCTGCGAGAGCGGGAATCTATCGGCAGCAGCGTCCATCGCCGCGAAGCCCGTTTGGCCGCTGATGGCTGATAGCTGAATGCTGATCGCCAATCCGTGTGCCCAGTTTCTGTTTTCGAGTTTCTAGTTTCGGATTTTGCGAGTTTCCATTTTCGAGTTTCGAGTTCCCCGCCGTTCATCGTTTCTCGCTGATAGCTGAAGGCTGGTGGCTATCCTCCGTGCCCAGTTTCGATTTTCCAGTTTCTATTTTCGAGTTTCCGATTGACCTGCATTCGGAATCCGGAATCTGCCGTTCGAAATCGCCGAAGGCGCTTGCCACTTGCCACTAACCACTACTGTCCGGTCATTGAATTTGTCTTTCGCTCTAAGTTGCTTTGAGCCATGAACTTGATGCGTCAACCGACCGTTTTCGATTTGAATTCCGAATGCGTTTTTGGCCATTCTTCCCGGGCATTC
>Ga0208323_1000045_pt1 | contig 95022 bp, 74 predicted proteins | sample June2015DPH_10_1_2_FD_184703 | JGI IMG/M metagenome (GOLD analysis project Ga0208323, IMG submission 184703) | Peatland microbial communities from SPRUCE experiment site at the Marcell Experimental Forest, Minnesota, USA - June2015DPH_10_100... | ecosystem: Environmental > Terrestrial > Soil >... | reverse complement strand
AAGTAGCGCGGGCCGCGCGTCGGTAGCGCAGACCGCCGGATTTGCGGTCTGCGGCTTCTCATGGGGTATGCGGCGGATCAAATTCGGGTGAGTGGATCGGCGGGCATTCTCACGCGGTCGATGGTCAAGCCGCACCGCCGCTTTTGCTCCTCGGCGCTCATGCCCGAATACTCGTTGAAGCTCGACCATCGCCAATCTTGTGGACGGCGCACCAATCTTGACGAAGGTAGGGGCACGCCATGGCGTGCCCCTACGGAGGAGGTTGAGGTGAATGTACTCGACCTTCTCGTTGTATTCCTTCACGGTGCGCAGGGCGCGGTCGAAAAAGCGAGGCTGCCACAATTCGCCCGATTCTCCGCGCCGGCGGTTGATCAAGATCATCGAGCTGGTTTTGATGGATTTCATCACTAGCGAGATCGTCGCCGGGTACACTGGCGCGCAGATGAGGTGCCAGTGATCGGGAAGAAAGACCCAGGCGGTCAAATAGAACCGATGCATCGCGCGCGACCGGTTGTGGGCGAGAGCCAGCAAAGTGAAATCGGTCTCCACGATCCCGCAAGGCGGGACCGCTCTTTGAGTAGGCGCACAGTAATGAAGAAATACCGATTCGAAAGAAAAGGACGCCGGAGCTTCGACACGGCGCTAGAATACGCCACGGCGGAGATCATTGCCAGAGAAGAGACGCGGACCGCAAAACCGGCGGTCCGCGCTACCTGCTAATCCGGCCACCGATAAGAATTACTCGTACTTGACATGGACGTACACGGTCCCGCTAGGTGCCGGCTGCACACCGGAGTATTAGGAGGCGAAAGTGCCCAAGATTTTGAACTCGTCGCTCAACGCGCTCATATCTGTCATGCTTGGGAGCGCTGGGATGCTGCTCATCGGCCTGTGCGCTCCGCCATCCGCCTCGTGTCAGCAGTCCGCGCCAACGGCGCCCGATCTATCGCTTGCCCTCACGGCCCCCAACGACGTATTGAGGGGGGGCTCGCCGGTCGAAGTGAACTTTGTTGTCAAAAACATCACAGATCACAACGTTGAGTACTCATGCTTCGTGCTGATACCATGTGGCCTCCAGGTGCATGACGCGAACGGCGACGAGCCGCCGGACGCGCAGCTACACAGGAGATTTCGGCCAGGGTTGGCACGTTCGCCCAACATATCTCCGCAGGAGATTCCGATGGGGCGGCTGGGAGTCGGGGTCCTCAAGCCTGGCGAGGTGCAAACCAACGTCATAGACGTCGACAAATGGTATGACCTGAGCCGCCCCGGCATCTATACGGTCCAGGTGATACGGGCAACCAAGGCGGGCGAAGTCTGGCAACGATCAAACGCGATCACGATTCAGGTCGTACCGGCGGAGGCCTCCCGGACCGCGCCGGCCCCTGGCCCTCCCTTTTCGCTCATCGTAAGAACCTACGGAAAGTATTCCACCGTAACAAGCCGGGAACCCGGCTTCGGCTTGCTCGTGGACACAAAAAATACCTCAGCTCACAGGATTACCCTTGCTACGCAGAAGCCGGACCAGGAGCAGGTCGGCCCTGTATACAAGATCGATGTACTAGACAGCGCGGGAGCGAGCGCGCCAGAGAAAGACGCCGGTCGCCTTGCGAAGATCCGCGACCAATCTCCGCCTTTCGCAGGCCAGGAAGCGGCTCAGCGGCACGGCGAAGAGGCCCTTTCACTCAAGCCCGGCGAGGAATGGTGGGACGCGATCAGCGTAAGCCAGTTCTACGATCTGAGCAAGCCGGGGCAGTACACCATCCAGCTCCGCCGCTGGGACGACGAAACCAAGACCTGGGTAAAATCGAACACGATCACGCTAACCGTGACGCCCTAAAAGCGGAAACTCGAAAATCGAAACTCACAAGAGAACGAAACCCGAAATTCGAAACTGGATTCCCCGACATGCCTTGGTTTCGGTTGACGATGCGATGATACTGGGCGGCCTGGCGCAGATGCCCCTCTCTGGGTCTGCGATTTCGCGAAGCGACTCTCTTGCTGAGACGCAATAGTGCGATGCAGCAAGCCTCTTCCAGGACGATTTCTCCGCGATAGGGCTAGTGCCGTTCCAACTATTTCGACCTAGCTTCTCGGGGCCGTCCCGATTATGGGGCGAAACAGAACGTACGTGTTGAACATAGGTCTAATAAGTTGGAACGGCACTAGTCCAATAGCCTCGCCGTGGCAGCGGGCCCGGGCCCGCTTTGGCAGATGCAGCTAAGCCCGTAGCGCAGACCGCCGGATTTGCGGTCTGCGGCTTCTCATGGGGTATGCGGTGGATCAAATTCGGGTGAGTGGATCGGCGGGCATTCTCACGCGGTCGATGGTCAGGCCGCAACGGCTCTTCTGTTCTGCCGCGGTCACGCCCGCGTACTCGTTGTGGCTGGACCATTTCCAATCTTGTGGGCGGGACACCAGCCCGGCCCTCACCGGATTCAGGTGAATATATTCGACCTTCTCGTTATATTCTTTGACCGTGCGGAGGGCGCGATCAAAGAATCGAGGTTGCCAAAGCTCGCCTTCCACGCCTCGGCGCCGGTTGATGGCGTTCATCGAACTCTGCTTCACGGACTTCATGGCCAGCGAAATGGTCGCCGGATACACCGGCGCGCAGATCACATGCCAGTGATCGGGAAGGAAGACCCACGCTGTCAAATAAAATGGGTGCAGCGCCCGCGCTCGGTTGAACGCGCGCGCCAACAGAGCGAAATCAGCTTCGATCAGTTTTGCGCGGCGTTTCAGCAGGCGCACAGTAATGAAGAAATACCGATTCGAAAGAAAAGGACGCCGGAGAGAAGAGACGCGGACCGCAAAACCGGCGGTCCGCGCTACCTGCTATGGACGGGCAGCGTTCATAAAGGGGCAACGGCTGCAGCGGTTGAAGGCATGATTACGGCTCCCGGAGACCTAAGCGAAGGCAGCCGGGCCGGACGCGCCGTGAGGGCGCTCGACCTGGGACAGGACATAAAGACGGTGGTCCAGCACGTCCGAGACTGGGCTAACGAAAAGGCTAACAAGATTGAAGAGGCCATCAGCGATTGAACCTCCATCAAGGAAAAGGATCGCTAACATGATGGACCAGCATCCCGCTAATCGGATTGTGCGTACGATGGTTCTCGTGGATGTTCTCCTGGTTGCTGGACTGGTCGGGTCGTACGCTTTCCTCAATTCATTCCTACTGCTGGTGTGCGGGCTTCCGCTGCTCCTTGGATTCAATTATTTATACCTCCGTCAGAAAATGTCCAGGCTTCGCCCTGTTACAGCGTTGCGAAAGGGGGAGCCCGCTGGGGGTGCCGTTTCCCTGTATACGATGTCTGTGGTTTTCTTCGGCGGCGCTGCGTACGGGGTCTACCTGTTCTCGACGGGAGAGCTTCCGCTGGCCCTCGTTCCGGTGTTGGTCGTCCCAGTTGGGTTCGGTCTATACCTCCTGCGTCAGGCGCGGAAGGTGGGAGCCCGACCGGCAGAATAGCGGGCGGGCTGGCGCAGGCCCTGCTGTTTGGGTCTGCGATTTCGCGAAGCCCCGCGCCGTACGGTGCAGGGCGGAGCGATTCTCGCTTGCTGAGATGCAATAGTGCGATGCAGTAAGCCTCTCCCAGAACGATTTCCGCGCGATAGGGCTAGTCCAATAGCCTCGCCATGGGAGCGGGCCCGCCCTCGGGCTGGCAGATGCGATTAAATTCCAACGGCAACAATCAGATTTCAACTTCGGGGTATCGTTGCGACGCGGCGGGCAACGTGCTGAAGAAAAATCTCGTTGCGAGCGGACATCCAGTCATAGTAGTATGGTGGACCCTAAAAGCAAACCCCTAGGAGGTCGCAAGCATGTTTGTGAACAAAAAATTCCTGCTATACACAACACTCTCTCTGCTCTTTGGGGGTAGTTGTTTTGGGCAGCAGAGCGTTCTGACGTGGCACTATGACAACATGCGCACAGGAGCAAACGTCCAGGAAACCATTCTTACTCCCAAGAATGTGGTGTGGACCGGGTTCGGAAAGCTGTTCACGCAGCCGGTTGATGGAGCGATCATTGGTCAGCCGCTCTATCTTCCGAGCGTTTCCATACCGGACCTGGGCGTTCACAACGTCGTCTACGTGGCGACCATGAATGACAGCGTGTATGCATTCGATGCGGACGATAATACAGGTACTAACGCGCATCCTCTCTGGCAAACGAGCGTGCTCGCCCCAGGCGCAACGCCCGTGCCCATGAACGTACAAGGCGGGGAAAAAGAAACCGGGTGGACGGAAGTCGGCGTGGTTTCGACTCCTGTGATCGACCCTGCCACTGGCATCTTGTATGTGCTGGCTAAGGATTACTTGAATGGGGTAGCGACCAACCGCCTCTGGGGCCTCGACGTGACTACCGGTGCCAGCAAATTTCCTCCCGTGGCCATTTCGGCTACCTTTACCAGCGGCGGTAAAGAATACACGTTCAACAATCTGACACAGATCAACCGGCCCGCGCTCCTGCTGAGCAATGGAGTCATTTACATCGCCTTTGGATCAAACGGAGTCAATGGCCTGGAGCAGGGTTGGGTTATCGCGTATAGTGCGGTAACTGCCCCTTCTCAACTCACCAGCCCAACCCGAGTAGTCCCGCAATTCGTCGGCGCATTCGATGACGAACCTGGCAACTACACTGCAGCGATCTGGCAGAAAGGTGCCGGACTCTCGGCCGACAGTGATGGGAATATTTACGGAGAGACCGGTGACGGCGCATTCACAGCCGGTACGAATCTCGGCCAAAGTGTGCTTAAGTTCACCCTGAACTCCAACGGCCTGGCATTAGCTGATTGGTTTACTCCCTATAATTGGCAATACCTATTCGATAATGATCTCGATTTGAATGATTCGGTTCTCATCTTACCCGATCAGCCGGGTCCACATCCCTACCTGGCGATCGGTTGTGGAAAGGTTGGAACGCTTTACCTGCTCGATCGCACCAATATGGGCGGCGTGTGTACGACCTGCACGAACGGGGACACGCAAATCGTGCAGGAACTGCCGAGCGCCGTTGGCTGGGAAACAGGATCGCTAGTCTACTGGAATAGCACAGTATATTCCACCGCTGCCGGATCACCCGTCATGGCTTGGGCATTGAACAATGGTTTGCTGCCGGATAGTCCTACAGTAAAGACGCCGAGGAACTGGGCAGGGGGCCACTCGCCAGTACTTTCAGCTAACGGAACAACGAACGGCATCCTTTGGCAGCTCAATGGCGGAAACTCCGGTAACGCCAATCTTGTAGCCTACGATGCGGTGACGCTGAAAGAGTTGTACGCCATCTCGGATACCAAAGGGCGCGACAACCTGCCCACCGTGTCCCATTTTGCTTTTATCATGGAGGTTAACGGAAAGGTGTACGTCAGCACCAACTCGAGTCTCGAAGTGTTTGGACTCTTGTGAACCGACTGCAAGTGAAGAAATGGATATGCATTGGACTACCCGCGCAGCCTCCAAGCCATTTCTGCCTAGCCGCGAGTGCCTTTCTCGATTGCAGAAACGCCATTTAGCCTCCCTAAGCCTCCGCCGCAACCACCGGCGGCTTCGCTCTAGTCTCATATTGAAAACGCGCCATAACCCCAACCTGCCGGGACGATTGAGACTCGTTACGGAACTTGCGTGTGTTTCAAGACCCTGCGGCGTGGCCCGGGTCCACCTGACGGCCGTTGGAGTCCACAACCAGCCAGAAGGGGACGCCGTGCTGCCGCGCCTCATCACGAATCATTAACAGAATGCCTTCGGTAACCCGCCACGCCTTCTTCCTGTCGTCGGAGGTGGGCGGATAATAAGCCCTGTTGACGAGAACGGCGACAGGACAAGGATCCAATGAAAGACACACCCAGTGAAAAGACAACGCTGACGTTCAAAGCTCGCATGGCGCTCCTATGCGGAGGATTGCTCATCGGGCTTCTGTTGGCCGAACTCGGCTTGAGGGTGGTCGGATTCTCGATTCCATCGTTCTCCACGACCGACCTGGATTTCGGCTGGATCAATCGACCGGACGACGGCGGGTGTGCTGCCGTGAACCAAGAACTCATACGTAGAAAATTCCGCGGACCTATACCCCGTGCACATCCCCTGGAAACTCGTACATTCGGCGCCACACTGCCTTCAGCGCTGTAGGGAGGCGCAAATGTGAGAAGCGAGTAGCGCGGACCGCGTAGCGCAGGCCGCCGCTTTTGCGGCCTGCGGCTCTTCTCTGCCATAGGCTAGCATGATGGCCTATCATAATCGGATGGATGGCCTACGACACGGAAGGGACTTGCTGGAATAAAGCGAGCGCGGACCCCGTAGCGCATCTGTAGCGGTGTCGGCTTGGTCAAGCGATTCTTGGCGACACTGCCGGCTGGCGCAGACACCTGCCTTTGGGTGTCTGCGATTTCGCGAAGCGACTCTCGCTTGCTAAGACGCAGTAGTGGGATGCAGTAAGCCTCTTTCAGAACGATTTCTCCGCCATAGGGCTAGTGCCGTTCCAACTATTTCGACCTAGCTTCTCGGGGCCGTCGGGATTATGGGGCGAAACAGAACGTACGTGTTGAACATAGGTCTAACAAGTTGGAACGGCACTAGCCGCTTGGGGTTGGGGGTTAGGAAAGCAACTGACCACTGACGACTGACAACGGGCGGCTCTGAGCCGCTATTCAGCGCGGAGAGCGACCATCGGGTCGATGCGCGAGGCTCGATGTGCCGGAACAAGTCCGGCCATCAACGCAACCGCGCCCAGCCGGGCGGCCATGCCTGCGAATGTCGCGGGATCGGTTGGCGTGGTCCCAAAGAGCAGCGGCGCAATCAGTCTCGCGACCACAAACGAGGCCACGATCCCGAGCGCGATACGCACCGCGTTTGCCGAGATCGGCGTTCATTGCGGCGAGACGCCGCCGTCACATCAGGTCACCGTCAGCGTCAGCGCAATGTTGTGCTTCAGCGTGGTGGAGCCGGAGGTGAACGTCGCCGTGACGGTCAAGGTGTAAGTGCCTGCGGGTGTGCCGGGATTGGGTGGCGGCCCGCTACTGCCGCTGCCACCGCCGCCGCAAGCGAGCGTCCACATCGACGCGAGCACCACCGCACAGAGCACGATGAACAGTCGCAACGCTCCTAGGGGCGCCCCTGGTGGGAGCCCCAGGGCTGGGCGGGCACAATGCCCGCCCCTACGGCACGCCGCGAGCCATTGCGCCGCGCTGACCAGGAACAATGCCATCGCGAGCCACGTAAGGGGCGCTCTGAAAGGCGCGGGCGGCTGAGGCGCGCGATGCGCAGGCACCGCCGAGCTTGGTGCGGTGGTCGCAACGCTGACGGTCACGTTAGTGGCCGCATTGCTCATCGGCGCGCTCCCGGGCGAGACCGTGCAAGTAGCCTCGGACGGTGCGCCCGTGCAGGTGAGCGAGACCGTCCCACTCAGCCCACCCAACGGCGCAATGCTCAATGTGTAGGTGGCAGTCTGTCCGGGCGTGACGGTGGCCGAGGTGGATGACCCGGATGGCGGGGCGATGGTGAAGTCCTCGCCGGTGCCTGTCAGATTCACCGTCTGCGGGCTACCTGCCGCATTATCGGCGATCGTGATCGTTCCGGTGCAAGTTCCTCCCGCCGAGGGCGTGAAAGTGACCGTCACAGTGCAGTTCGCTCCCGCCGCCACGCTCGCGCCGCAAGTATTGGTCTGGGCAAAGTCCCCGCTCGCCACGATACTTGAAATCGAAAGTGGGGCGCTGCCGGAATTGGTCAACGTCACGGTCTGAGCAGCGCTGGTTGTGCCGACCATCTGCGGATCGAACGTAACGCTCGAAGGCGCAGCTTGGGCGACTGGAATCTGCAACAGAACGGAAGCCGTGTTGTCGTAATCGTTCGCGGTCACCAGGTCGAGACTTCCATCTCCGTTGAAATCCCCAACTGCGACCCAATCGGGTGTTCTGCCTGTGCCGAAATCGACGTGAGATTGAAACGTGCCATCGCCATTGCCCAAGAGCACGCTCACCGAGTTGCCCATAAAGTTTGCTGTCACGATATCCAGTTTCCCGTCTCCATTGAAGTCTCCCACTGCGAGGGCCTGTGGCGAACTCCCGGAGGCATAGTCAACTCGCGTCTGGAAGGTGCCGTCGCCATTGCCGAGAAACACTCCCACGCTTTGTCTGCCGGCCACCGCCAAGTCCAGCTTGCCGTCTCCGTTGAAGTCGCCCAACACAACCTGAACGGGCGCCAGACCGGTCGCCGGAGATTGACCGGAGAGAGTGAAGGTCCCATCCCCGTTTCCCAGCAGAATCATCAGCTTATCGTCCGCCGCATCTAGAACAACCAAGTCCGGTTTTCCGTCACCGTTAAGATCCCCTACAGCAACGAAGTCCGTGCTCGAATAGAGAAGAATCGGAGAGCCGATCGCTTGGGTGAAAGTCCCATCGCCATTGCCAAGGAGAACGGTCACGCTGAGGTCGTTCCCCACCGCTATGTCCAGCCTCCCGTCACCATCGAAATCCCCGATTGCTATAGAGTGGGAGTTGTGGCCGGTGGTGACCGGTGAACCTGGAGCCTGGGTAAACGTCCCATCGCCGTTGCCGAGCTGAATGGTCACGTTGGAGCCGCCGTAGTCCACCACCGCCAAATCCAATTTCCCATCGCCGTTAAAGTCCCCCAACGCGAGGGCGCACGCGCTGCTGAATCCGCCGATCGGCGAGCCAGGCGCAGGCGTAAAACTCCCATCGCCGTTTCCAAGCAGAATCCGCACATTGCTGCTGAGATTGTTATAGCCATCGCGGTCGACAACCACCACGTCCATTTTGCCGTCGCCGTTCAGGTCTCCGACGGCGACCGATAGTGGTGTGGCCTCGGCGGACATCGGCGAGCCCGGAGCCATGGCAAAAGTCAGCGACGTTGTAGCGACGGTGATGGGCAGGAAGACGACGTTGGACGCGCCTCCGCCCGGCGAAGGGTTCACCGCGGTGATGGAAGCGGTGCGGGCCACCGTGATATCGGAAGCGGGTACCGCTGCCGTCAATTGCGAGCCGCTGACGAACGTCGTGGCGAGCGGCGCGCCGTTCCAATCCACCGTCGCGCCTGAGACGAAGCCTGTCCCATTCACCGTGAGCGTGAACCCTGCCCCTCCCACCGCTGCCGCGTCGGGGGTGAGAGGCTGATTAACCAACGGGACTGGATTCGATCTGGCCGTTCCCGAGAGCGGGATAGTCTGCGGGCTGCCGCTGGCGTTGTCAGTAATGCTCATTGAGGCGGTGCGGCTGCGCGGTCCTGCGGCCGTGGGTGTAAACGTGACACTGATGGTGCAGCTTCCGCCCCCTGCGACGCTCGTGCCGCAGGTATTGGTCTGGGAGAATTCGCCTGCGTTCGTGCCCGAAATCGCGATGCTCGAGATGGCGAGCGCAACCACACCAGGATTAGAAAGCGTCACCGGCTGCGGCGCGCTTGATGTGTTCACGAATTGAGCCGGGAAAGTGAGGCTGGTGGGAGAAAGCGTTACCACTGGACTAGCGACTCCAGTGCCTGTCAGGGCGACCGTCTGAATAGAACCTGGAACCCCATTAGCGTCGTCTGTCACGGTAAGGGTTCCTGTTCGCGTCCCGACTTGCGTCGGTAGGAAGGTCACGGTGATGGTGCAGTTCGCGCTTGCAGCCAATTGAGAGGGGCAATTATTCGTCTGGGAGAAGTCGCCGCTGATGGAAATGCTGGAAATGTTCAAGGGCGTGCTCTGGCCGTTCGTCAGCGTTGCTGTTTGCGGCGGGCCCGAGGTCCCCGCGATCTGGCTGCCGAAGTTGAGGCTTGACGGCAAGAGGGCGGCCTTCGTCAGTTGCAGGAGAATGGACGTTGCATTCAGGCCAGTGGCTGCCGCCAAGTCGAGATGGCCATCGCCGTCGAAATCGCCAATCGCCGCCGAATACAGGAACGCGCCTTCGGGTGGAGTGGTTGATGCGGCAGGGGTGAACGTGCCGTCACCCTTGCCCAGGAGAATCGTCATGTTGCCACTGGTGCCATTCACCGCCACCAGATCGAGCACCCCGTCACCATTCATATCAGCCGCCGCCAGAAAATTCGGCCCGGAGCCCGTGGGCGGAGACGGGGCGGCAGCAGTGAACGTCCCATCGCCGTTCCCCAGCAGAATCGTGACGTTGTTGTCGCTCGCATTCGCGACCGCCAGATCCAGCTTGCCGTCACCATTGAAGTCCCCCACGGCCAAGCCATCAGGCGTGCGGCCCGTAGCCGGAGGTGAAGCGGCAGCAGTGAACGTACCGTCTCCGTTCCCGAGAAGGATCGTGATGTTATTGCTCCCGGCGTTTGCCACCGCCAAATCAATCTTGCCGTCTCCGTTGAAATCTCCAGCCACAATTGACATCGGGTACATGCCGACGTACGGAGATGGGGCATAGGTGAAGGTGCCATCGCCGTTCCCCAAGAGGATAGTCGCTTGAATGTCGCTCGCGCTGACGACCGCCAGATCCAACCTCCCATCTCCGTTGAAATCCCCTACGGCCAGCGCAGTAGGCGTGTTTCCTGTAGCAGGGGAGGGTGGCGCCGCATTAAATGTTCCGTCGCCATTTCCGAGTAAGATGGTCAGATTGTAGGCCATGCCGTTTGCGACCACCAGGTCCAGCTTCCCGTCACCGTTGAAATCGCCCACCGCCAGATATCTCGGGCCATCGCCTGTCGCCACGGATGGGGCAGCGGTGAAGGTGCCATCACCGTTCCCCAGAAGAATCGCTACGCTATTCAAGCCGCTGGTCACGGCCAAATCGAGCTTCCCATCGCCGTTGAAATCCCCCACCGCGAACGCGTACGGATCGTAACCCGTCGCAATCGGCGAGCCATTTGCGTTAACGAACAAGGGAGAGGTTACAGGGGTTGTAACCGGGAAGAAAACTACGTTCGACGCTGCGCCACCAGGACCGCCATTGAGTACGGATACGGAAGCGGTGCCGGCCGTCGCGATGTCGGACGCAGGAACTGCGGCCGTCAATTGCGAGCTGCTGACCAACGTTGTGGCGAGCGCCGCGCCATTCCACTTCACGTTCGCGCCCGAGACGAAGCCTGTCCCATTTACCGTGAGGGTGAAATCCGGGCCTCCTGGCAACGCCGCGGTCGGAACCAGAGGCTGGTTTATCAGCGGCACCGCATTAGCAATGCCGGCGCCCGAAAGCGCCACGCTTTGGGGGCTGCCATCAGCGTTATCGGTAAAGACGAGCGAGGCGCTGGCGGGGGCCGCCGCGCTGGGCGTGAAAGTGACGCTGACGGCGCAGGTGGCCGCCGGCGCGATGCTCGCGCCGGAACAACTGTTCGTGGCCAAGGAGAATTCGGACGCGTTCGCGCCGCCGATCGCCACGCTGCCGATCACAAGCATGGCGGTGCCTGTGTTGGTGACTGTCACGGTTTGGGAAGTGCTGGTTGTGCCGACAAACTGATTGCCAAAGCTGAGGCTTGCCACTGACGCGGAGAAAGTTGGGGCAACGCCCGTGCCGGTTAAGGCAACCGACTGCGGGCTGCCGCCGGCGTTGTCCGTGATTTTCACCGATCCGGAGCGGGTTCCGGTGGAGCTGGGGGTAAAGGTCACGCTGATTGTGCAAGAGCCCCCGATAGCTACCGAACTTCCGCAGTTATTCGTTTGAGCGAAGTCGCGGCTGGCGACAATGCTGGTGATGCTGAGCGCCAAGACCCCCGTGTTTGTAATCGTCACGGTCTGTGCCGCGCTGGTGGTATTCACCACTTGCGTCCCAAAGTCGAGGCTCGCGGTGCTCAGGACCACTACCGGCCCCTTGCCCGTGCCTTGTAAGGTCACGGTCTGCGGGTTGTAGTCAGAGTTATCGGTTAGAGTCAGCGTTCCGGAAATCTCGCCGGTCTCCGTCGGCGTAAACGTCACACTGATGGCGCAGCTCGCTTGGGGAGCGAGCGATCCGTTGCAATTGTTCGTCTGACCGAATTGGTCGCTCGCTGCAATGCTGGCAATGGTAAGCGTCATGACGCCGGAGTTGGTGAGTGTCACGGTTTGGGCCGGGCTGGTGGTGTACATGATTTGATCGCCGAATGCCAGGCTGGTGGGGGAGACTACCGCGTGGGCGCCGGTCCCTGTCCCGGAGAGAATCAGCGTTTGGGGAACGACTGACGCGTCGTCGGTAAAGGTGAGCGCCCCGGTAAGCGGGCCTGAAGTCGTCGGCGTGAAGGTGACGTTGACAGTGCAATTCTTCCCAATGCCAAGACTTGACCCGCAATCGTTGGATTGTGCGAAGTCCCCGCTCGCAGTAATGTCCGTGATGGCCAGCGGCGCAGAGCCGGGGTTGGTGAGGGTCACCGTCTGCTCGGAACTGGTTGTGCCGATCTCCTGGTTTGCAAAGGTCAAACCGCGAGGAGCGAAAGCAGCGACCGGCGAGTTGATGAACACGGAGACTTCACTATTGCCGAAATCGGCCAGACCTATGTCGGGCGCGCCGTCGCCGTTGAAGTCCGCCGCTGCCATAAAGTTGAGGCTGCCAACCCATTGGCTGGCGTATTCAGCGTGACGGCTGAATGTGCCGTCGCCATTGCCAAAAAGGATTGTCATCACGGTGCTCTGGCCGGCGAAAGCCACGTCTAGTTTCCCATCGCCATTAAAGTCTCGCACCACCGCCGCGCCGATATTCAGAATTGACGGGAGCTGGTAGCCGCCGGCGTCCTGAAAGGTGCCGTCGCCATTGCCCAGGGCGACAGAAATGATGTTGGTCTGGGTTGCCCTCAGGATGTCCAGCTTACCGTCGCCATTGAAGTCCGCCAGGGCAAGCAGTTCGTCCCCAGGATCATAGGGCAGTAAGGATGGCACGAGGCTGAAGGGCTGGAAGGTGCCGTCACCATTTCCGAGGAGAATGGCGATTCCGTTGTCGGTCGCAACAGCCAAATCCAGCTTGCCGTCGCCATTAAAATCGCCTACCAGCACGTTGTGGTTTGGCGGCGAAAGGAACATTGGTCCGGTGGAGAACTGGAGCGGAGCAGCGAAATGACCGTCGCCCATTCCGAGAAAAATCGAAACCGTATTGGTATTGATCCCAACGGCCGCCACATCGAGCTTGCCGTCTCGGTTAAAATCGCCCACTGCAAGGGACTGCGCGAAGTTGGAAAGAGACTGGCTGATCTTGTCTTGAAAGGTGCCATCGCCGTTGCCGATCAAGGTCGATAGGACAGGATAGGTATTACCTTGACTTCCTCGTGCAAAGTCCCCTATCACGAGATCTAGCTTGCCGTCGCCATTGAAGTCACCCGCCGCCATAGCGGTGGGGTTTTGTCCACTTGGAGGCTGGCCGGTGGGCGAATCGACGTGGGGCTGAAACGTGCCATCACCCTTTCCCAGCAGCACCGAAACGCCGCCAGTTGAAGTATCGTTCGTGATAGCGATGTCCGGCTTGCCGTCTCCGTTAAAGTCGCCCGCGACCGCGGAGTAAGGGTATTGCAGGACGGAGTAGTCGACGGGGTTTGGAAAAGTCCCGTCGCCCCGATTGATCAGGACCGCCACTGAGGAATAGGACGCGTAGCCACCCGCGACTGCCAAGTCGGGCTTGCCGTCGCCATTCACATCGATTGCAACTATGCCCGACGGCCCGAGGCCGGCTCCATATACCTCCGCCGGGCTCTGAAAAGTTCCGTCTCCATTCCCCATGAGAATTGTTACGGCATTTTCCACCACGCCCGTTGCGTCGGTCAGGGCGAGATCGAGCTTGCCGTCGCCGTTGAAGTCGGCTAACGCTACCGAAGTTGAGTAAGTGGGGAGCTGCTTGGTGGAATAAACGATGGGTGTGCCAAACGTGCCGTCGCCATTTCCCAGCAGCACCGAAACGCTGCTGGAATAACCGCCGCAAGGCACTACCAGATCGAGTTTGTGATTGCCGGTAAGGTCGGCTTCCGCCAGGGCCTGGACGATTCCCGAGATGGTGTATGTTACAGGGCTCGCGAACGTCCCGTCACCGTTGTTGAGTAGAATCTGGAGCTGTGTCTGTTGCCCGTCTGACCATTCGCCCGCCACCACAATGTCCGGCTTGCCGTCCCCGTTGAAGTCTCCTGCCGCGATGAACGAACCAACCAGGGTCGAATAGGTGACGGGGTTTTGGAACGTTCCGTCGCCGTTGCCCGGAAGCACCGTAACATTGGCGCTGTTCCAGGCACCTCCACTGAAGGCCAGATCCAATTTGCCATCGCTATTGAAGTCGGCCGCGATCATCGTTCCTAAATAAGCCTGACCGAGATTTGCGCTGATAGGGACGGCCGGTTGGAAGGTGCCGTCGCCGTTGCCAACAAGCAAGGCGAGCGAACTGGAGCTGCCAAACCAGCCGAAGGTAATCAGATCCAGCTTGCCATCGCCGTTGAAGTCGCCGGCCACCATCGGCGGATTGCTTCCAGCGCCCAAATTTATGGCGGAATCCAGCCTTGGCGCGAAAGTGCCGTCGGGCCTCCCCAGGAAGACAGAGACTACTGCCTTGCCGGCAAGGTCCGGCGAGCCCAGCACGGCGACGTCGGGTATGCCGTCGCCGTTGAAATCCGCAGTGATCATCGGTCCCGTTCCGGGCGCGGGATAACTGGCGGTGCCAAATACATATGTCTGAGCCTGGGCCTTGAAGCCCGCAAGGCTGAGAACTACGCAAACAAAGACGGTGTGAACGATGCAGCGATTAATTGAATTCAAACCGGCTCCTTCCACAACGGATCGGTCCGTTTCAGAAATGCGGTCTCCGTGGCCGTGACCGTCAGGCTACCGGTGCCGAGTGGCCTTCCCGGGTTCGGCAGCGTGCCACTCCTGCCTCCTCCGCTCGCCGTTCAGGAAATGCGGAGGCTGATCGGACGCCTGCGGCAGAACTGCTTTCGTTGAGTCCTCCGGTACTGCAAACTCCCGCACTTAGCAAACGGAGCCAAGCCTAGCCCTACCTGTCAATATTGTCAGTAACAGCGGTCACATTTCTTTGTGGTGCGGCGGGCGCGCTGTGGGCCGGATGATGGGGGCTGGCGGGTCTATAAAGGGCCCGCCGGGAGCTCGTAGCGCGGAGTTTCGGTTTTTGAGACTCTGCGGTCCTTCTTCGCTTCGGCCTCTTCGAAGTCTGTGGCTCTTTCTTCCGGGACAATCTCTTCGGATTGGAGGCTAGTTGAGTAGCCTCGTCAAGGCCGGGGCCGTCCATCAGTCGAAGCGCTCGACACGTTCACCTACACGAAGTGGGGCGCCATCACTACGCTGATGGAACTGTAGGGGGCGGACCCATTTTCATGCAAGGTCCAGCGCCAGGGCAGCGGCGCCGTACAAGGGAGAATACTGGGCCAACTCGGCCAACTCCACCTCGGTCGAGTAGCCAATCGATGAAGAAGAACGAAATTCCGTCAAGAACCCCTGAACAGGGAGAAGGAACATATTGCCCGCGGCAGTCACTCCTCCACCCAGAATGATCTTGTCCGGATCGAGGACGCGGATGACGAAGCAAAGGGCACGGGCAAGCCAGCGTGCCGCCTCACTGACGATTTGAACGGCCGCCAAATCGCCTTCGGCAGCAGCCTCATACACGGCTCGGGCGCTGATGCGCTCTGCGCTGCCGCTCAATTCCGCCATGCGGCCTCCGCCTTCGGGGCGCCGGCCGGCAAGTTCCTGAGCCCTCTTCGACATCGAGTCTCCAGAGCAAAAAGCTTCCAGGCAGCCTCTGGCGCCGCAAGAGCAAAGGACTCCTGAATCGGACATGGGCATGTGGCCAAATTCACCGGCCAAGCTGTCTTTGCCCCGATAGATCTTGCCACCCAGGATGACTCCGCCCCCGATCCCGGTGCTCAAAGTGACATACACGATCGACTCCGATCCGCGCCCGGCGCCGAACCGGTACTCTCCCAGGGCACCGCAGTTCCCGTCATTGTCGACCTGGCAGGGAAGAGAGAAGGTTTCTTCAACCCAATGCGCCAGCTCGAAATCTTCCCAGCCGGGGGAGTGAACCGAGCGGACGCGCTGATGGAGGAAATCGACGGGCCCGCCGAAGCTGACTCCGCACGCCTTGACCGGCGCGGCGGCTTTTTCCATTAACACGCGGCATCGCTCCTGGACCTCTTTGAGCATCCATTCGCGACCCCCGGAACGCAACGTGTCGCCCTCCAGAAGGGCCAGGCGCCGTCCTTCCTGATTGAATAGGCCAACCCGAAACCGCGACCCGCCGATGTCGATTGCAAGAACGTTGCTCATAGGAAATCAGAAACTAGAAATCAGAAATTAGAAACTGGAAATTAGAAGCTGGTTTCCAGTTTCTACTTTCTAACTTCTAGTTTCCGCCTCATCCTCCTGCCCGTCCGATATCTCGATGGACGATCTTGGTCTTATAACCCTCGCTCGAAAGCGCGGTGGCGATCCGCTCTGCCAACGCCACGGAGCGATGTCTTCCGCCCGTACAGCCAATGCCGATGGTCAAATACGCCTTGCCTTCGCGCAAATATTGCGGCAGCAGATAGAGCAGGAACTCCCGCAAGCGCTGTGTGAAATCCTTGCTCTGCGGGTAGGAATCGATGAAGCGTTGAACTTCAGCGTCGCGCCCGGTCTTGTTTTTCAAGCGCGGAACATAATTCGGATTGGGCAGGAAACGCACATCGAACATCAATTCGGCATCGGCGGGAATCCCAAAGCGATAGCCGAAGGAAATGACCGACACGAAGATCGCGCCGCGGGCTTTGACCCCACCGAACCGGAGTTGAATGAAGTCACGGAGCTCATGCACGTTCATGCGCGTCGTGTCAATCACCACGTCGGCGAGCTTGCGCATCGGCTTGAGCAGCGATCGTTCCAGACGAACACCTTCCCGGACCGGCAAGTCGCGTCCCAGGGGATGCGGTCGCCGGGTCTCTCCGAATCGGCGGATCAGCGCCGGGTCCGAAGCCTCCAGGAACACAAGGGAGGTTTTCGTGTGCTTCCGATCCAAGTTTTGGTACATGGCCGGGAGCTGGCTGAGGGCTTCGCCTTCGCGGATGTCAACCACCACCGCGGCGCGCTCGATGTGGCTCTTGGGAAGGCGGCAAAGCTCCGCGAACTTGGGGATGAGATCGATGGGGAGGTTATCCACGCAATAGAAGCCGAGGTCCTCAAAGGCCTTCAGTACGGATCCCTTGCCCGATCCGCTCAGTCCGGTAATCACGACGAATTGTGGCGCGGCCTTTGGGGCCAGTGGCTTCTTCATGGAAGAACAGGAATTAGGAGTTAGGGATTAGAGACCTGGGGAGATTTCAGCGGTCAGCTATCAGCTCTCAGCAAAAACCTGGGAGACGCCTTGGCTGAGGGCTGAGGGCTGAAGGCTGAGAGCTTGTCCGGTTCCTAATTCCTAATCCCTAATTCCTACTCCTGCTCCGGCTCAATGAGGCCCAGGTTCCCGTCCTCGCGACGATAGAGGACGTTCACTCGTTCCGTTTCGAGGTTGCGAAACACCACCACGCCTCGACGCTTCAAGTCCAGCGCGCCGACGGCCTCGTCGACCGTCAGCGGCTTAATTGGAATTCTCTCGGTCTCAAGGACCTGCCGCACTTCGTGATCCGTCCGGCTCGATTGCAAGACGTTCAACAGAATGACGGTAGTGGGCTTGGGCCGCCTTTTCCGCGTCCGCTGCCTCTCGACCAGCCGAACCGCCTGGCGGCGAAGCTTGTCCAAGGCTCCATTAATGGAGTCCCTGGCGTCCGCAGTTTCCGCGATCCCGACCAAAACATGGTCACGAACTTTTAGCCTGATTTCAGCGACGCGCCGATGCCTTTGCGCGGTCAAGGTCACGTGGGTGTGCCATCGATCCTGAAGAAGGCGGGAAAACTTCTGCAAGCGCTCTTCCGTGTACTGACGAAGATCCGGCGTAATCTCCATCTGCCGGCCAGTGTAGTCGATTTGCATGGGTCATCCTCCTTGCATGTAGGCAACAGAAAGAAGATGCAACTGAATCTCTCATGCTTTGACTCGGCGTTGATGAGTGCTGGGGATGCGCATATCTTCCCGGTATTTGGCAACCGTGCGGCGGGTCACGAGGATACCCTGGTCGCGCAAGCGCGCCGTGAGCTGCTCGTCGGTGAGGGGCTGGGCCGGATCCTCCTCCTCAATAGACTTCTTTACCAGCCGCTTCAGATTCACCAGGGAGAGGTTGCCCCCTGAAGGGCCCTGAACCGCTTCCGAGAAAAAGTACCGCAACTCGAACACCCCTTGAGGGGTGTGCGCATACTTGTGGGCCACGGCGCGGCTGACGGTCGAGGGATGCACGCCCACCTCTTCCGCCACATCTTTGATCATCATGGGCTTGAGGGAGTCGATGCCCTTGTCCAGAAACTCCGTCTGGCGGCGGATGATAGCCTCGCACACCCTGATGATCGTGTGTTTGCGTTGCTCGATATTGCGGATGAGCTGGATGGCGGATGAGAAGCGCTCTTTGACGTAGTTGCGAACATCGCGGCTGGTATCGCTACCCTCCAGCATGCGGCGGTAATGGCGGCTCAGGCGCAGTTGAGGCAGGCCGTCCTCATTCACCACTACCCGGTATCCGTCGCTGGTCTTGACGATAGCTACGTCGGGCTCGATCCAATGCGGTTGCGTCTGGTTGTACCGCTGGCCGGGACGAGGGTCGAGCTTTTTGATCAGATCCACGCAACGCTCCACGGAAACCACGGGCCGATCCAGCGCACGGGCAATCTCCCGATACTGTTTGTTTTCGATCTGCTTGAGATGATCGGAGACGATTTTCGCCGCCAGCGTGTTTTCTGGAGCCAATGTCCGGAGCTGCAACAGCAGGCATTCTCTCAAGTCTCGGGCCGCAACACCGAGAGGGTCGAACTCCTGGATCAGCGCCAGAGCCCGTTCCACGCTTTCCCGTGGGTGTTCTCCGGTGGTTGCAATCTCCTCCAGGCTGGCCGTCAGGTAACCGTCTTCGTTGAGGTTCCCGATGATCGAATGGCCGGCCTCGCGGACCTCGTCTGAACAGAGGGAGAGATTCAACTGCCATTCCAGGTGGTCGCCGAGCGATGAAGGTTTGGAAAGGAAATTCTCGAAGGAAGGCTTCTCCGAGACCTCGGCGGCAGGCGATTTATAGCCCGGATCCAAGTAGTCGTCAAAAAAGCTCCCAAAGTCGATCTCCTGAAAGGAATCGTGATTGTCGCCGGCCTGGATTTCCGCGTCGGCGGCGGTTCCGTTCGCAGGAGTGGCTTCCGTCTTCTGGGCAATCTCCTCCACGGTGGGCGCGTCATCGGGCAGCTCTTCCAAAACCGGATTGGCGGTGACCTCCTGGCTGATCATCTCGCGCAGCTCCAGGCGGTTGAGCGCCAAGACGCTCACCATTTGCACAAGGCCCGGCGTCAGAATTTGCCGCTGCGCGACCTTGAGACTCAGCCCGAGCCTGGATTGCTGTCCGCCCATCAGATGGCCCACTGGAAATTATCGCCCAGATAAACCTTTTTAACTTCGCGATCGTTGCCTAGTTCGTCCGGCGTTCCGGACCGGAAGATCCGGCCATTGTTGATGATATACGCCCGATCGGTCACCCGCAGAGTCTCGCGCACGTTGTGATCGGTCACCAGGATACCGATGCCCGTCTCCTTGAGTTGCAAGATGATTTTCTGGATGTCCAAAACCGTCAGCGGGTCGATGCCGGAGAACGGCTCGTCTAAGAGTATGAAAGAAGGAGAGATAACCAGAGACCGAGCGATCTCCACCCGGCGCCGCTCCCCACCCGAAAGCACGTAACCATAGCTGCGCCGGACCGACTGCAAGCCCATCTGCTCCATGAGTTCTTCCAAGCGTTCTCTTCGTTCGTGAGCCGTAAGCGGCAAGGTCTCGAGCACGGCCAGGATATTCTCTTCCACGGTCAGCTTTCGGAAGATCGAGGGCTCCTGAGGCAGGTAACTGATGCCGCTCCTGGCCCGGAGATACATAGGAAGGTTCGTGATGTCCTCGCCATCGAGCAGGACTTGGCCGGCGTCGGGCGCCGTCAGGCCCACAATGATGTAGAACGTTGTCGTCTTCCCTGCCCCGTTCGGGCCGAGCAAACCGACAACCTCGCCCTGGGCAATTTCAAGGCTAATATCGTCGACCACTTTTCGGCGTTTGTAGGACTTGGTCAACTCGACTGTGGAGAGGATTTGCATGGTCGCTCAAGGGGAGATGCGACGCTTGGAAATTGTAGGCGACTGGTCACCTCCGTCCACAAAAATCGTATCATCGTGAAGAAACAAAGTCAAACTGCGGCCACTGGTGAAGCCATTCGCGGCGTCATAGACGGTCGGGGGACCGCCGGTCAGCACGATCTTTCCCTGCGCCGCAAAGTACTCGGCGTGGTCCCCTGTGGCGCGGCGGGCCGGTTCGACCACCGAGACGTGTCCCTCCGCCACCGCGCGCTCGACCTCTGATGCCTCCGCCGTGGCCCCGCGGGAGGAATAGACATCCATGCGGTCCGCCCGCAGCGTGCTGTTCTCAGTCCGGAGTTCGACATGGCCGCGGTAAGCGCCCTTCCGGTCGGCATCGGAGTAATCCACGCCGTCGGCGCGGATGGTCACCGGACGATTCTCGCTCCGCATTCCCGCCGAGGCGGCGCCCTTTGGGTTCTCGGTCGAGGCGGCCTGAATGTAGGACGTCAGCACCCCAGAGCTTGCGGTGAGTCTCCGCGCCCCGTTGTAGATGTCCAGAAACGGGGATTCCACCACATCCTGGCCGTGCCACGCGCGTACGTGCCCCTCATAGTGAACAACCTGAGTGTCACGATGGGCTATGACCCGCTCCGCCACGACATTGGTCGGGATGGCCGGTCCCTTGGACGGGGCCTTTGTCCCGCCCGGCGGGCTCGCAGTGTCCCATTGGGTGGACTGAACATGTCCCCAACCCTCCACCGTGTCCTTCTGGAGATCGATGGCCACGCGATCCGCTCGCACCTGAGTGTTAGGGTCCCGGGCCGACGGGTGGCCAGTCAGTGTCATCACCTGACTTTGAGAATTGTAGATCGCCTGGTCGGCGCTCGCTTTTCGGTCACCTTCGGTGAATTGGAAGTCTCCAACCTGCTCCATTGAGACGAGCGCCCCCGTCGCCGGGTCGAAGTTCGCTTTTAAGCGATCCGACGTGCTCACTTGGTCAGGCCTCCCCGGTTTCGCCTGCTTCGGTGGATGCGCAATGACTTTGGCATGAGACTGCCCGCGAAGCTCTCGGAGCTGGCCGTGCGCATCGAAGTCCATCACCAGCGGATCAGCGAAGACCTCGCGCTCTCCCGCGTCGGGCGCGCTCAATAAAACCAGATGGCCGGCGCCAACGGTTTGAGCCTGCTGGAGAGTCTGCTTGCCCGGGCGAAAGGAAAACAGGATCTCAGAGGCGGCAAGTTCCTCTCGTCCGGAAGAGAGACTGGTCCCCTTGGCTGGGGACGCTGTGTCCGCGCAGGCTCTCGACAAAGTCTCGACCTTCAGATTGGCATTTCCCGATACCCTTCCGTTCACGGGTTGCGGGTGCATTCCGGCAAAAGCTAATTCGAACGATTCAGCCGAGAGGTGCGACACTCTCCCCGCGCTCCTGGTTTCACCCTCAACGTGGCCTTCTCCATGAAGGTTTTTCAAGTGGCCGTCGGAAGGGTCAAACTCTGCCTGGATCCGCTGCGCGCCGATGTCCATGCTGCGGGCTTCGGACTTGTCGACGGCGTGCACGCCATCTTCGAGCCACGCCTGGCTGACGCGGTGGCCACCCTCCAACAGAATCGTCCCCGCGCCGGCTGAAACGCGGCGGGTACCTTGGATAATCTCGATCGGCCCCGACAGAGTCGCCTCGTTCTTGTCTTTGTCGAATCGTAGCCGACTGGCGGTGAGGGTCACCGGCGGCTGGGGCGTAGGGCCGCCCCGCGGCTGCAAGTTAAGAACGACATCCTTTTCGAGTTCCAACGCTCCGGTCCGAGGAAGGTAGGAGAGTCCCTTGGCCGTGCCCGAAGCGTTGGCGGCACGGAATTTCACGGGCTCGGTGGTCTCGGCGACGCTCCCCTCCTGCTTGAAGGAGACCTTCGACGTTTCGAGGAAAACGGGAAGCGGTCTCCGTCCGCCACCCCAGGGAGACGCCAGGCCGGCGGCGGAGGCGTCGCTCGCGAGGTCATTGAGTTGAATGCTCACTTTGCCGGCGGCGAAGAACTCCTGGGAATCCGGGTTGTAGTCGCAGCGTTCGGTGCGCAGCACATCGTGACGAGCGCCGGACGTGCCAAACACCTCCACGTAGACTCCTTCCAGCACCGTCGAATCGCTCTGATTGAAAGCCACCGTGCGGTTCGCATGGATGGAGAAAATCCGGCGGCCTTCCTCGGAGCGCGTGTAGGTGTATCCGGAGAGCTGGCGATTCACGTTGGTGGGCACGGGTGGCGGCGGAGCAACGGGGCGCGCGCGGCGCTCAGGGCTCCGCCAGTAGGCTACGGCCACTACCAGAATCGCCACGGCCAATGCGCCGCCCACCACACCGGTGATCCGCTTCCTTCGTTGATGCGCTTGCTGGATAAGGCTTGGAGATCCCATGAAATTTGTGATTTGCGATTGGTGATTGGCGATTGTTCAATCAGAAATCACCAATCGCAAATTCCACTCTACGTCGACGTCAGGCTCTGGATATCTCTCACTATAAGCTGCAAAGTCCTGTTCCCCTGATACACATTCTCATCTAGAGTGAACGCGAGGTCTACCGGCCGGTTGACCGCCGGCAGCGGATACCGTTCCGCCCAGCCCCAACCGAGGGCGTCAAACGATTTGCCTCCTTGAGTCACCCTCCATTTTAGATGCTTTTCTTTGAGCACGCGCGGCGGCTCCAGAACCCGGACCCCGCGCGCCACAAGAACAGGAGTTGGATTGCCGTAACCCCACGGCTCTAGCCTATGGAGTTCCTCAAACAGACTTTCGTCGATTTGTTCCAGGCTGATTTCCGCGTCGATGCGCAGCGCCGGCTCGAGATCGTCCGCTCCGAGCACAGTTCGACAATATTCCTCCATCCGTCGCTCCAGCTCGCCGATGCGCTCGGCGGCAAGGGTGAAGCCGGCTGCCTGCGCGTGCCCGCCGTAACGATCGAATAGATCACTGACTTTGCTGAGCGCCTGAAGGAGATGAAGTTTGGCAATGGATCGCCCCGAGCCCTGCCCGACGCCTTGTTCGACGCCAATGACCAGGGCGGGGCGGTGATAACGATCCGCCAGGCGCTGCGCCACGATGCCGATAACCCCGCGGTGCCAGCCCTCCCCGGAAACAACGAGGGCATGGGCGTTGGCCTTTTCGGGATGTTGCTTCAGCGACTCCTCGACGCGGAAAAGGATTTCGTTCTCCACGCGCTGACGTTCGCGATTTAAGCCTTCGAGCCGCGCCGCGATCTCGCGCGCCACGCCCGCGTCAGACGTAGTGAACAGGTCGATGACGTCGCGGGCGTTTTCCATTCGCCCGGCGGCATTCAGGCGGGGCGCAATACGGAAGCCCACATCGCCCGCGCTGATCTCCCGCTCATTGAGCCCGGCTTCGGTCAGCAGCGCGCACAGGCCAGGGTGGACCGGTTTTGACAAACCTTGAAGCCCGAAATGGGCAATGACGCGATTCTCCCCCGTGAGCGGCACCACGTCCGCGATGGTGCCGATAGCGACCATTTTCAGGTAAGACTGAAGCAGCCGGTCGGAAGGGCCGTTGCCGCGCTGGGCGAGCAGCGCCTGCACCAGCTTGAACGCCACCCCCACGCCGGAGAGCTCCTTCTCAGGGTAGTTACAGTCCAGTCGGCGCGGATTGAGGATGGCAAAGGCCGGTGGTAAGTGGTCGCCGGGCAGGTGATGATCTGTCACGATGCAATCGACGCCAAGCGCTCGCCCCCGTTCGATGACTTCGTGCTCGCGGATACCCGTATCCACGCTCAGCACCACGGAATAAGACTGCTCCGCGGCCTGCTCGATGACGGGCACCCGCATGCCGTAGCCGTCCAGGAGGCGATGCGGTATGTGTGTGTCAACTTTGGCGCCCAGCGACCGCAGCGCGGTGAGGAGCACGACGACGGCCATCGTGCCGTCGACGTCATAGTCGCCGTAAATCAGAATCTTCTCTTGACGCTCCACGGCCCGGCGCAGCCGCTCGACTGCCGCGTCCATGCCGGCCATCAGGTACGGATCATGAAGCTGGCGCAGATTGGGGTTGAGAAATGCTGCCGCCGCCTCGGGCGCTTCCATGCCGCGCAGCACTAACAGGCGTGCCAAGAGCAACGGCACGTTCAGTTGGCGAGCGAGAACCGAAACCGCTTGGTCGTCAGCCGTGGCGAGCTGCCAGCGCATGGATTACACTTCATGGTGCCAGAGGAGAAAGCTGGTTGCAAGGCCGCGTGCCTCGCGCCTCTGGAGCGGGTTCGGCGCACCCCAAACCCGTGTTGACCACCCACTTCGGACAGCCGGTGGCGAAGGTGGCCCGGCCCTACGCGCAGGTGTCAGCTTACTGCCTTCTTTTGGAACCGGCGCAGCCCGGCGGCCACCAGGAACACGTCCACGAGCGCCATGGCGGCGATGACGATCACCATCGGCAAGTGCGGATACTGCGGCACCAGCGTGCCGCGCAGGCCCTCGCTGGCGTAGACCAGTGGATTCACCAGTACCACTTTTTGCAGGATAGGGAAACTCGCCAGCGCGCTCCAGGGATAATACGCGCAGCCGAAGAAAATCATGGGGGCGAGTACCAAACTAAACATCAGGCCGATTTCCGTCTGCCCGACGCTACAACCCAGGAGCAACCCTCCAGCGGCTGAGAACAACGCCACGAGCAAGACGACAACGAGAAAGGTGAGCGGCGCTCCAAACGACAGACCCAGGCCGGCGCGCATCATCAGCCATCCGGCAGGCACTACCACCAACCCCGCTACCATGGCTTGCAACATGCCGGCAATGATTTTCTCGACCGCCACCCAAGTGACATCGATCGGCGCCAGCAGGCGGTCTTCGATTTCGCGCGTGAACTGAAACTCGGCGATCAGCGGCATGGCCACGGCCTGGATACCCGACATCACCATGCTGATGGCAATGATGCCCGGCAGCAGCAGGCTCCTGTAGGCTCCGGCCGTGAGCCCGCTGCGCGTCATCACCACGCCGAAAACAAAGACGAAAAGCAAAGGCTGCAGCAGATTCATCACGACTACGCGCACGAAGTTTCGCCGCGCCACGCGCGCGTCGCGCGCCAAGAGGGCCACGAAGGTCTGCCAGTTCATTCGCGCAGGCTCCTTCCGGTGTGGTGCAAGAAGACGTTCTCGAGGCTCGGCTCCGAGATGTGAACGTCGTGGATTTCCACACTCGACTGGGCCGCGAGATTGACGATCTCCGGAATCAGTGACCCGCCGCGATCGGCGTAGAGGTCGGCGCCACTGTCCACGGCGCGGACTTCGCGCACTCCGGCGAGGGTCTCGAGGCCCTTCAGCAACTCCGGCGGCGTGGAGCCGAAACGCAGGCGCAGCAAGTACGCGCCGGCGATGGAGGTCTTCAGTTCCTTGGGAGTTCCCAGGGCGATGGTGCGGCCGTGATCGATGATGGCGATGCGATGGCACATCGCGTCGGCTTCTTCCATGTTGTGGGTGGTAAGAAGTATGGTTTTGCCGCGACGGTTATACTCCCGAACAATTTCCCACAGCAGCAGGCGGGTCTGCGGGTCGAGGCCGGCGCTCGGCTCGTCGAGGAACAACACCTGGGGGTCGTGCATCATGGCGCGCGCAATCGAGAGGCGTTGCATCAACCCGCCCGAAAAGCCAATGGGCATGCGGTCGGCGTGGTCGGTGAGCTTGAACCGCTCGAGCAGCTCGCCGGCACGCTGGGCGCGCTCCACCGGAGGGATGCCGAAGTAGGCGCCATGGAAAAGCAGGATCTCGCGCGCCGTGAGCGCGAAGTCCAGGTTCGGACGCTGCGCCACCACGCCAATGGCGCGCTTCACGGCGAGCTGCTGGCGCGGATTCCAGACGTCGTTTTCACCCACCCAGGCCTGGCCGCTCGTGGGCCGCACGCGTGTGGTCAAAATGCCGACCGTCGTCGATTTGCCTGCGCCGTTAGGGCCCAGCAGCCCGAAAATTTCGCCGGGCCTGACTTCAACAGAAATTCCATCCAGCGCCACGACTTCGTATTTCTTTTGCTTGCGCCCTCGTCGCGCGCCGGGAATCAAGGGCGCGCCGCGCGCCGCAATGGGCGGCGGTGCAGTATAGACCTTGCGCAAGTCCTGAGTTCGGATGCCGGCGTCCATGCTATTTTCTCCAGGATTTCTCCAGGCTCTCGAGTTCTTTTGTGGCGCGCTCAAGATCGGTTATTTCCACCAAACGCCAAAATGCGGTGCGAACCACATCTGCGACTTTTCGTTCACCAGCACCTTTTCGAGCACGACGGATGCGATTCCCGCGGTCGATTGTGGCGCGGGCGTCCACTTGACCACGCCGAAGGGCGTGACGCTGGCAGAGATCCAAACGTCGCCTCCTCCTGCGTACGCATCTCCACGGTAGTGCTCGCACTCGAATGTGCCGGCCGGCGTCGTGATCGTCTCCGTTCCGGCCTTTTCTCCCAAGCCGTTGTCCCGCAGGCCAGAATCAAACCCGCGTTTCGCGTTTTCCTTCGCCGGGAAAACTGGGATCTCGGTGGGTAAGGTGTCAGGCTCCTGCACGACCACGCGCACCGTGCCTTGATTCTTCCCCTGCGTCAAGATGAGTGAATCGGTGATTGGCCCAGCCCGCTTTCCTTCCACAACGCGCGCCTCCAACCAGTAGGCATCCTTACGCTGCACGCGCTCCTTTCCGACTACCGCGAAAGTCCAATGTGTTTTGGTGCCGTCCATTGAGGTGAACTCATACTGAGCGCCCGCGCCCAAAACCGGAGTGAATTCGCCCGGCACGTACGGCGGTCCCGCCATGGGAATCTGCGCCCGCAATACGGCTGCACAGGCCGAACACAGCGCCCATGCAACAACGGTTTTTGGCAAGTTTTTCAGCATAACGTGCCCCCGCTATTTGCGGACAAACACTTCGTGGGGCTCCCCGAGGTCGCGGGCGGAAGGGGTGATGATCGTGCGTGGGCCGACGAGGATCTTCTCGCCCTTTTTGAGTGCGGTGCGCACGTCATCCTCGCTGACAAAGTCCACGGGGCGTGGCGCTCGGCCGTTGCTGCCGTGGGGCTCAGGGGTCGCGGGGCGTGGCTCGGAGCCGGCCGAGACCGGTGCCGGCGCTCCCGCCGGCGCACTCGAGGCGCGATGAGCCGTTCCGACAAATCGTTGAACGAGCCGGGCAATTTCAGCGCGGTCTTCCGGCCGACGCGGCGCCGCGGGCGACGCGATCATTCCGACTCTGACGGACACCGGTGTGGGCGCCGGGGTGGCCGGCATGGCAGGCGCGCGCCGAGCCTGAAGGCCGTGGGCGCGGGTGCGCTCGGGCAATGCCGTCCCATCTTCGCGGTTCACCGGCGCGCGCTCGTAGGCCAGACGCTTGATGTTCAGCAGGTTCATGGGCGAGATGTTGTCAGTGGTAATGTTGCCGCCCAGCGTGCCGCAACCCAGCGACATGGAAGGAAAGAGCCTCGTGGTGTAGCCTACGGAACCGTGGGAAGCCGGCGAGTTCACGATCATCCGGAAAGCGTGCAAGCTCAGGGCGAATTCGCGGATCACTTTCTCATCGCGGGCGTGGATGGACATGGTATGACCCATGCCGCCGAAGCGCAGAAGACGGTCGCAGACGTCCAAGGCCTCGCGAGCGTCTTGGACCACATAGAAGGACAGCACCGGCGAGAGCTTCTCGGCGGAGAGCGGGTGCTCTTTTCCGATGCCTTCGAGCGGCGCGATCAGGGCGCGCGTTCCGGCGGGCACGGAGAAGCCGGCTTCGCGCGCGATCCGCTCCGCCGATTGGCCGACCATTTTGGCGTTGACGCGGAAATTGGGCAGGATGAGCACGCCCGCCACCGCCTCCGCCTGCTGGGCGCTGAGGAAGAAGCCGCCCTGGCGTTCGGCCTCGCCCTTCACCTGCGGCGCGATGGCGGCGTCCACCACCATGTGCTGCTCGGACGAGCAGAGCGTGCCATTGTCAAAACACTTTCCGGTCAGGACGTCGGCCACCGCTTTGGGAATGTTGGCCGAACTGTGAATGTAAGAGGGAACGTTGCCCGGCCCCACGCCCAGCGCCGGCTTGCCCGAGCTGTAAGCGGCGCGCACCAGCCCGGTGCCGCCCGTGGCCAGGATGATGGAGGTCAGCCGGTGGCGCATCAGCTCCTGGGTGGACTCGTTGGTGGGCGCGCTGAGGCAAGCGATCGAACCCTCGGGCGCGCCGGCCTTGATCGCCGCCTCATGCAAGATGCGTGCGCTCTCACGAATGCATTTGACGGCGTTCGGGTGCGGGCTCATCACCACCGAGTTGCGCGCCTTCAGGGAAATCAGGGTTTTGAAAATGGCGGTGGAAGTCGGATTCGTGGTCGGGATGATGGCGGCCACCACTCCTGCCGGCACGGCAATCTCGACCACACCGTTTTCCTTGTCTTCGCGGATCACGCCCACAGTCTTCATGTCCTTCACGGCGTTGTAAACGTCGCGCGAAGCAAACAGGTTCTTGGTCACCTTGTCGGCGACGACGCCGTACGTGGTCTCTTCCACCGCCAGGCGGGCGAGGGCCTCGGCGTTCTGCTGCGCCGCCTCGGCGCAGGCTTTCACCACCGCATCAATCTTTTCCTGGGTGAACTGTTCGAGAATCTTCTGGGCCTCGGCGGCCTTCTCAACCAGCCGGCGAGCTTCCTGGATGGACTCGAGATCTCGATCCAAAGGCATGGAATTGCATCATTGATTCATTGATTCATTGAGCCATTGAAAGAGCCCACGCGTTGTCAGTCGTCCGTGGCCCGATGCCGGTGTCAGAGCAATGATTCAATGACTCAATGATTCAATGGCTCAATTCCTTCATCCGGTCGAGGATTTCTTGCCGGAGAGCGAGCCTCCCGGAAGGATTTTCTCCGCTTCGCTATGAGGGCGCGGAATGACATGCACGCTGATCAGTTCGCCCACGCGCCTCGCCGCGGCAGCACCGGCGTCGGTGGCGGCCTTCACCGCACCCACGTCGCCGCGCACCATGACCGTGACGTAGCCGGCGCCAATATACTCTTTGCCGATCAGCACTACATTGGCGGCCTTCACCATCGCGTCGGCAGCCTCGATGGAGCCCACTAAGCCCTTCGTTTCGATCATCCCCAGCGCCTCTTGCGACATGCATCCTCCCTAATTCCAGAAGAAACGAGCGGGCTAGAACGTAACACGATTGCTGGAGTGGCGCAAGTGAGCAGAAGGCAGAAAGCAGAGACCGGCTTCTCAGACGCTTTTGCCCGAGTTGTGATTTCTGATTTCTGATTTGAATTCTGCTGCCGGCTGTCTTCTGCCTTCTACAGCCGAATGCCTTCGCCGGCCAAGGCAATATTGTTGCGTGTGGTGTTCTTTACGAGGTACATGGCCTCGTCGGCCATGCGGAGGATGTCCTTGCGGGTGCGAGCGTCGCTCGGGAACGAGGCGACGCCGAAGCTTGCAGTCACCTTGATGTTCAGGTTGTCTTCGGCGAAGAAGACTTTGGAATTGAGCAGCTCTTTGATACGCCGCACCACCAACAGGGCGCTCTCCTTGGAAGTTTGTGGTAGGAGGACGACGAACTCGTCGCCGCCGTAGCGGAAGGCGTAGTCGATGAGGCGAAGGTGGCCCTTGATGACGTCACCGATCATCCAGAGGAGCTTCGATCCGACGAGGTGGCCGAAAGTATCATTCACCTGCTTGAAATGATCCAGGTCAATGAAGATGACAGAGAACTCGTAATTGTAACGGCTGGAGCGGTAGATCTCGGCGTCGAGCACGAAATGAAGATGGCGGGCGTTGTAAAGGGCGGTGCAATCGTCGGTGATGGTTAGTTCCTGGATGCGCTGGACATATCGCGCGTTCTCCAGCGCGATGGCGGCATAGTCGGCCAGGTTCTTGAGGACCGGAATATCTTCTCTCTTGAAGCTGCCCTTCCATAGGCAGTTGACCAACTCGATGACGCCGAGGACTTTTTCGCGGCCCTTGATCGGCACACACACCACCGACTGGGTGGCCATGTGGGTCACCTCGTCGAACTTAGAGGAGAATCGCACGTCCGTCTTAGCGTCCTCCACCAACACCGGCTCGCCGTGCTCGGCCACCCAGCCCGCAATGCCTTCGCCCCTTTTGAGCCGAAGGTCTTTCAGGTTCTGGGCGCCAGCCCCAATGGCGATCTCGAAGTAGAGTTCGTCCGTCTTCTCGTCCACCATGAGCAGCGACCAAGTGTCGGGGTGGAGAAAATCGCTGATCTTCTCCATGATGGTTTCCAGGATTTTCTGCAACTCGAGCGTGGAGGCGAGCGTCTTCCCAACCTCGTGGAAGAGAGACAGTCGCTCTATTTGACTCTTCAGGTCGGTAATTTCTTGATTAGTATCCATCACGGGCTACCTGTAAGCCGGTTCCTTCATTTTGTAAACCATTCCGCTGTCCTTTACAACTTATTTTTCCGTGCCTGGCCGCCGAGAGAGCGATGGGTACCCCTCAAGCGCATTGGCAAGTCTCTGGCGGCGCGGGGCAAGTCGCTTCCCCCAAAACATTTGACACTCCTCTGGACGTAGCAATATCATCCAGAGAGGAGACTCTGGCGGGCTGACGAAAAGTGCCAATAATGCCATGCTGAGCGAAGCGAAGTATCTCGCCCTTGCCTGGAATCAATACCTTCGATTCTTCGCTGCCGCTCGGTTTGACGGGTGGCGAGACCGTTAGGAAACACATATCGCGATGGCTTCGTTTGGTGCTAACCTGCGGCGGGAACGCGAGATGCGCGGAGTCCCGCTGGAAGAGATCGCGGGCGCGACCAAGATCAGTATCCGCTCGCTTCAAGCTCTGGAAGCTGAGGAATTCTCCAAGCTTCCGGGCGGCATTTTCACGCGCAGCTTTATTCGAGCTTATGCCCGATATCTGGGTCTGGACGAAGAGACCGTAATCGGCGAATACCAGGCTGTAGCGCCCCCCAGTGAAGAAGTTGACCTCAGCCGCCTCACCCGGAGCAAACCGAAGCCAGCCAAGGAGAGTTCGAGGACGACAGTCCTGGGGCTGTTGATTGCAGTCCTGCTCTTGGCGGGCGGGTATGCGCTGTTCCGGTATTCGCGCCGCGCCGTCGAATCGCCGGTGAGCGTATCGAGCGCGAGCCGCACTGCACCGCCCGCGTCAAGCGCGTCGCAGCAGGCATCCACAGCGCCGGCGGTGCCCACAGCGACGTCACCCACTTTAGCTCAACCTGCGCTGCCAACGGCGGGAACGACATCGCAACCCGCGATGTCAGCGACGGCAACGACATCGCAACCCGCCACTCCACGCGCGCCCGAAGCAGGACAAGGCACAGCGAATCCGAAGCCACAGGACGCCTCGAAGCCACCTCCTCTCGCCACGCCTGGCGCGCCTTCGGGCGGCAAGGCGGGCGAAGCCGATTCAAACTTGGTGTTGCAGGTGGCAGCCAGCGAGCAAGCGTGGGTGGCTGTCGACGCGGATGGAAAGACCGTTCTGCAAAGGATTCTCAAGCCCAATGACATCCAGACTTTCAAGGCGACAAAGTCTTTCGACGTGATCACCGGAAACGCCCAGGGCATCATTTTGACACTGAACGGTGAAACGCTGAAACCACTGGGGCACCGCGGCGAAGTGAAGAAGGTCCATGTGACGCGTGACGACTTGCGGAATCCGTAGGGGCACCCCTCGTGGGTGCCCCCAAGGGCAGGCACAAGGCCTGCCCCTACGAATCCCTGAGGAGCGAGCTATTCCAGCACGAATCGTTGACTCACTGCGCGAGGGCAAGGCTCCCGACGTCATCCGCCGAAAAGGAGCCGCGGGCGAACTGCCGGTTTCGCTCGAAGAAAAGATTGAAATCCTCGCCCTGCTTTCGGAAGACCGCGACGAGACCATCCGCAATACGGCGTTCTACACTCTCCAGGCCCTGGACGCCTTGGAACTTCAGCAGGCCCTCTCCAACCCCACAACGTCGCCCGCCGTTCTGGATTTTGTCGTGATACACCTGGCCCCGACACGCCAGGATCTGGCCGAGGCGTTGCTCAAAAACCCCCGGCTCCCGGATGATATTCGCGCTTCGCTTCAAGCCTTGCATCCGGCGGCTGCGAATGAGTCAGGAGCAGCCCCGCCTCCTGCTCCCACACCGATCGAGCCTGCGCCCGAAGAGAAGGGCAATAGGCAGCGCGTGACGCTGCTGCAAAAGATCAACGCCATGACGCCCTCGGAAAAAATCAAGGCGGCGCTGACCGGCAACATGGAAGAACGCCTGTTGCTGATTCGGGACTCGAACAAGCTCGTCGCCCGCGCCGTCCTGGGATCACCCAAACTCACCGACCAGGAAATTGAAAACATCGCTTCCATGAAGAATGTGACCGAAGAAGTGCTGCGGCTCATCTCGACGAACCGCAAATTTATGAAGAGTTACGCGGTGGTGCGACAGCTCATCAACAATCCCCGCAGCCCGATCGACGTCGGCCTCCATTTGCTCAATCGATTAAACGATCGCGACCTGAAGGGCCTCCTGCTGAATAAGAATGTCGCCGAGGTCGTCCGCGGCATGGCCCTGAAAATGATAAAGCAGAAAGCCGACGCCAATAAACCCAAACTGAAAGACTGAAGTCAAACTAGAAATCAGAAAGTGGAAACCAGAAGAAAACCTCATCGAGGGCAGCTTCTGCTTTCTGCTGGAGCGTAGGGCAATGCGGACCCCTGCGATGCCACGGTGGTCAGAGGCCCGGGAGGATGACGTCGAAGAGTCGCGCCAGATTCTTTGCGGCCTGCTTGCCAACCTGAAGGACTTCTTGGTGACTCAACGGCTGTCGACTTAGCCCCGCGGCGCGGTTGGAAATGGTGGCGATGGCCAAAACTCGGGCGCCCATCTGCCGCGCGGCCATCACCTCGGGAACCGTGGACATACCAACGGCACTCGCGCCCAGTCTTGCCAGAGCCCGAATCTCTGCCGGCGTTTCGTAGTTCGGTCCCAGGAGGGCAACGTAGACGCCCTCGAAGCACTTCAGCCCCAAGGCTCGCGCCGCAGTCCGGGCTTTTTTCTTGAGTTCCGGATCGTAAGCGTGGCTGAAATCGACGAATCGCTGCCCCCAGCGCGGATCGTGCGCGCCGGCGAGAGGATTCGTCCCCTGGTAGCCGAGGTGGTCGGAGAAGATCATGAAGCTGCCGGGCGCTGCTTGCGGGGCAATCCCTCCGGCCGCGCACGTCAAGAGCAGAGTTTTGACTCCGGCCAAGATCAAGACCCGCGTCGGAAATACGACTTCGGCCGGAGCATAACCTTCGTAAAAGTGCATCCGCCCTTCCATGAGAGCAACCGGCGTGCTTCCCCATCGCCCAAGATGCAGAACCCCTGAGTGGCCCTCGACACTTGGCTTCGGAAAGAATGGGATCGCCTTGTATGGGATTTTTCGAACGTCGCGAACTTGGCTCACCACGTCGCCCAGCCCCGAGCCAAGAATAATGCCCACCCGCGGCCGCTCGCGCCACCGCGACGCGAGAAAGCGCGCCGCCCTCTGCGCTTCGTCGTAGCCCGGAAGTTTCGGCATAAGTAAAATCAGAAATTAGAAATCAGAATCAACAAGTCGGAGGCCAAAAACAGGAGATCCAATCATCCCCCGCAAGACTCTGGCTTCTGATTTCTGCTTTCTGATTTCTAATTTACAACAAAAGCCCTGCCATCGCCGCGGCCAGATAGTTGGCCAGCGTCCCGGCGAGAAGAGCGCGAAAACCGAGACGCGCCAAGTCGCGCTTGCGAGTGGGAGCCAGAGATCCGATTCCGCCGATTTGAATTCCGATGGAAGAGAAGTTGGCGAACCCACACAGCGCGTAAGTGGCAATGGTAAAAGACCTGTCAGCGATGTGGCCCTTGAGCGGGCCGAGCATAGAGAAGGCCACGAACTCGTTGATCACCACCTTCACGCCCATCAGATTGCCGACCTTCATCGCGTCCTGCCACGGGACGCCCAAGAGCCACGCCACGGGCGCCAGCGCGTAACCGAAGATGCTCTCCAGCTTGGTATGCGCAAGGCTCAGGATGCCGTTCGAAAGATAAACGAGCGCGATGAAAGCGATGAGCATCGCGGCCACATTGAGCGCCAAGAACAAGCCGTCGGTCACGCCGTGGGAAATGGCATCGAGGACATTGACGTCTTTTTTCTCAAGCAGCAACTTGACTTCGCCCGCCGTCTTGGGGACGCCGGTTTCCGGAACCAGCATCTTGGAAATCAGGATGGTGCCTGGAGCCGTCATCACGACGGCGGTCAGAAGGTGGCGAGCCTCGGCGCCAAAAAGAATATAAGCGCCCATCACCGATCCGGCGATGTGGGCCATGCCCGCGGTCATGATGGTCATCAACTCGGACTGGGTCAGTTCGGCAAGATAAGGGCGGATCACCAGCGGCGCCTCGGTCTGTCCCATCAGAATGCTCGCCGCCACTTCCAGGGATTCCGCGCCGCTCGTCCCCATGAGCTTGAACATCAGCTTCCCGACCAACTGCACGAGGAACGGCAGGACGCGCAGGTAGTAAAGCAAAGAAAAAAATGACGCCACGTAGATGATCAACGGAAGGGCCTGGAACGCGAAAATGAATCCGTACTGGCCTTTGGGATCACCCATCGGCCCGAAGACAAAGCTCGATCCGGCAAACGAATAATTGAGGAATTGGTTCACGCCCGCCGAAATCTTCCCCAGGAGCCAGTAGCCCGGCCCGGTACGCAGCACAAAGAGCGCCACCAGCAACTGCAATCCCAGGCCCCATCCGACGACGCGCCAGCGAATGGCCCGGCGATTCTTCGACAAGAGGAAAGCAATACCCAGGATGGTGAGGATGCCGAGGAGTGGAACAAGTCGATACATTTTTCTAAAATCAGAAATCAGAAACTAGAAATCAGAAGAAAATCAAAAAACCAGCGAGAGAGCACTTCTGCTTTCTAATTTCTAATTTCTGCTTTCTAATTTTTCCAAAATCAACGGCGGTGCTGCGACCGGTTCGGGCGAAATCGAAATCGCGGCACGCAACATCGCGCGAGCGCGCGCCAAACGCGATTCGTCATTGGCGAGCAAAATACACAGGCGCTCGCCGGCGCTGACGCGGTCACCCACTTTCTTCTCGAAGACCAAGCCCACGCCCGGATCGATCACCGAGTCCAATCGCTCGCGGCCGGCGCCGAGAACCATCGATGCTCGCCCGATGCTGAACGCCTCGAGACCGGATACCCAGCCGTCTTCCCATGCAACGATCGAATCTTCCTGCCGGGCCGATGGCAGGCGGGAATAATCTTCGACCACCCCCGCGTCTCCGCCCTGCTCGGCGATGGTGCGAGCCAGGGTTTCCAGGGGCTTTCCCGATGCCATTAGCGAGTCGAACTTGGCGCGAGCGGCATCGATCGATTTCTCCACGGCCCCGACGATGAACATCTGCGCGCTGAGTTCGCGACTGAGCTGCACCAAATCATGCGGGCCGCGACCCTTGAGCGTCTCGATGCATTCGATCACCTCAAGCGCATTGCCGACGGCATTCCCGAGCGGTTGGCTCATGTCGGTGATGACCGCCGCCACTTTTTTCTTGAATGCCGCGCCAATCTCCACCATGCGTGATGCCAGCTCACGCGAATCTTCCAGTGTTTTCATGAACGCGCCGGAACCGGTCTTCACGTCGAGCACCAAGCCGTCAATGCCCTCGGCGAGCTTCTTGCTCATAATCGAGGCCGAGATGAGAGGCATGGACTCGACCGTCGCCGTCACGTCGCGCAAGGCATAGAGTTTGCGATCGGCGGGCGCCAGCGCTTCGGTCTGGCCGATCAGTCCCATTCCACACACGCCGAGAACGCGGCGAAACTCCGCGAGCGAAAGGCGTGGGTTAAATCCCGGGATGGACTCCAGCTTATCGAGCGTTCCGCCGGTGTGCCCCAGGCCGCGGCCCGAAATCATGGGGACCACCAGGCCGCCCGCTGCCGCCACGGGAGCGACCACCAGCGACGTTTTGTCGCCCACGCCGCCGGTCGAGTGTTTGTCGACCTTGGGCTGCGGGAATTCCGAAAGGTCGAGCACCTCTCCGGAGCGCATCATGGCCTCAGTGAGGTCGGCAGTCTCCTGGCGGCTCAGCCCGCGAAAGAAAATCGCCATCAACAGAGAGGAGCACTGGTAGTCCGGAATCTCCCCGCGCGTGTAGCGCTGGACGAAGTCAAAAATCTCCTCCCGCGCCAGAGGCTGGCCGTCACGCTTCTTTCGGATCAGTTCGGGAAAATCCATGAGCCTGTGTCGAGTGTGAGGGTATACCAGAAGTTTTGCGGATTTACCACGAATTTCGACGCACGACAGGAAACTCGCCCAGGTTTTGGATCGTCAACCAGCAGAGTCCGTGCCAGCCGGTGTCCGCCGAACCACGCTTCAGGCGCGAACCTCGTTGGAGGCAAAAAAACGCGGCGGCCGAAGCCGCCGCGTTAGATTTCAGAAGACGAAACCACTCAAAACTTCAAGCGCAGTCCGATCTGGATTTGCCGCGTCGAATAGGCAAAGTTGCTGTTAGCGCTGCTCGGGATAGTGAACGAGGTGCTGTAGCTCAGGCAGGGTGTAGCGTTGGAGCAATTTTGCGTAGCGCCGGCGGTGTCTGTAATGGTTCCACTCTTCGAAACGATATACCCGGTGGTACCTACCCCTGTCACGTTATAGTGGTTGAAGAGGTTAAACGCTTCGCCCAGCAATTCCAGGTTGACTTTTTCCGTGATGGGAAAGGTCTTGGAGAGGCGCAAATCCAAGTTCTGCACGCTGGGCTCCTTGAAGGTATTACGTCCAGGTATGTCAATGCGGAAGGACCCGTCCGAGCCGTTAATTCCGCCTCCATTACCCAGTATTCCCGGGGCCGAGCCGCTGGTACCCACCCCATAGGCAAGCCCGGTCTGCGCCTGGAAGATGGGAGACATCTGCCAGCCGTTGGCAAGGTATCTCAAGGGCCCTGCTACGTGCCAGGGTGAGTTGAGGACCATGTTGACGACAAAACGACTCGGAACATTGTTGCTGGAGTTGCCATATTCATCGCCAATGTCATTGGGGGCGAACATGTTGAAGCCGCTGCTCGCCGTGTAGAGTGTGCCGGCGGAAGGATTATAGTCCAGGTTATGCGACCAAGTGTAATTGGCGTTGAACTGAACGGATTTGCTCAGCCGGTGGTTTGCCTGAATGACCAAACCATTATAATTCGAGTTGGTGCCAAAGATGTCGAGCATCTGGGCGTAATTGGGGTTGGGCCGATAGGCAAAGAAGGTAGTGGTGTACGTCGGGACTTTGATCGGACCTCCGCCGGCGACAAAATAGGTGAGGGTTGAACCGGCGCCCGCCGCATTCGTTCCGGGGGCGATGTTGTCATCGGTGTACTGGGGCAGGAAGTGTCCAAAGCTCCCGATGTAACTCACGGACACAACGGTGTTCCAACCCACGTTCCGCTCGACCGCCAAGTCCACCTCGTCAATCTGTGGGTTCTTGTAATTCGGGTTGAAGTAAAGAATCGCAGGCTTGGCCGCGGCGCTGCTGGGTGAAGAGGCCAGGACCTCCGGGAAATACGGTCCGCCTTTTGAGGCACTGCTAAAGCTGAAGCTCGGCTGGCCAGTTAGAACACCGTTTTGGATGAGGCCGCTCTCGGTCACGACGCTGAAGATCACGCCATTCGTGATTCGCCCGTAGTAGATGCCAGCTCCTCCGCGCACGGACGTCTTGCCATCGCCGAACACGTCCCACGCAAAGCCAATCCGCGGACCAAAGTTCGTCTTGGGCTCGGGCATTTGGGTGGTGGCAGGAACGGCAGGGTTGGGGAACAGTGGAGCAGGAAGATGCTCATATTCCCAGCGCAAGCCGAAAGAAAGGGAAAGGCGCGGCCGTACCTTCCAGTCGTCCTGTGCGAAGAACGCCACATCGTCGGTGGCAATGGTAAACCCCAGAGGACCGAAACCCTGGGCAAAGCTGGAATAATTCGTGGCGCAAGGATGTCCACTGCACGCAGCCGGCGCATAGAGGTCCTCCAAGTAGGCTGACATGCTGCTGTAACCAAACTGGCCATTCTGCTGGTAGATATCCAGGATCTTGTCGCGGACGCGGCTGAAGTCCCCGCCGAACTTGAGGGTGTGATTGCCATGCGCCCATGTCGCTGTGTCGGCTATCTGGTTCCGAAGCTCGTCGGGATACGAAATACGCGTATCGTAATACGGCTCCCCAAAATTGAACCCATTGGTCAGGGTGACATAGGTCGGAATACCAAAAGGATTGGAGTAATTGGTCCAGGACGGATAGGTGCTTGAGGTCGCGCTGGTTGTTTGAAGCTCGTTAATCTCGTAAGGGGCGGGGGGCGGAGCGCTTTCAAACTCAAAATCGCGGCCGATTTGGTAGCGAAGCTCGTTCGAGATCGTCGGGGTGAAGAAGGTATCCAGCTTGCCCACGCCCCAGGTGTCTTGAACGTAGTCATTTCCGAAAGCGGCGCCGTTGCTGTAACTGTTGGTCACCTGGGTCTGAACGCCGTAGGGTGAAGCCCAGCGCATCCGATTCACTTCAAAGGAAGCGCGATTCTTTTGATTAATTTGCCAGTCGAGCTTGGGGAAATAAATGCTCTGCTTTCCCGTGCGGGCGTTCGAACCCAACATGGTGATCAGACCGGCCAACCCGTTGTTGTAATCCGTCACCCCGGTGGCATACGAAGCCGGGTTGGCAGTACCTTCCACTACAATCCCAGCAATGGCGCAGGCACCCACGGTCGAGTTATAGACGTTCGTGTTCCCCCCGTATATCGCGTTCTTGCTGGAGTTGACATTCGCTGAGAGCGTGCCGGGGCTTGTGTTGTTCTTGGCGGTGCATGTGCCTCCCGCACCAGCGAGGGTGGCGGCAGACACGGGAGTCGTGAAGAAGACGCTGGGGCTGCTGGCCACGGCGTTTCCGGGAAAGGTACGCTTGAACCCGTCGTAGGCCAAGAAGAAGAAGAGTTTGTCCTTGACGATAGGCCCGCCGATTCCAAAGCCCCAAATGTTCCAAGAATCCTCAGGTTTGAAAGGATAGGGCGCAAAGCCCCCCGAACCGTTGGGTTCAGTGATGGTTGTAAAGGGGTTGCGCGAAGCCCAGCCATTTTCGCGATTCTTGTAGAAAAGCTCCCCATGGAAGTTGTTGGTCCCGCTCTTGGTGACGGTATTCACCACGCCCCCCGCAGCACGTCCATATTCAGCGGAGTAGTTTGAGGTGTTGACCTGGAATTCCTGGATCGACACCTCCGTGCTGGAATAGCTGATGCGCGTACGTCCCCGCTCTTCGGAGAAGAACGCTTGATTATTGTCGGCTCCATCGATGGTGTTGTTGTTCAAGATCGCGCTGATTCCCCGGAAGCTCAGCAGGCCGAATCCATCGTAGTTACTGACCACGCCTGGCGTCAGCAGGGCGAAGTTGGACCAGCGCGGGCGCTGGATGGGCAAGTTGGCGATGGCTGTCTGGTTGAGCGTGTTTGCAAAGTCCGCCGAGGTGGTATTGACCTGGGGCGCCTCACCGGTCACCGTGACGGTTTGTCCCACGGCGCCCACCGTGAGGTGCGGTGAAAGCTCGGTGACGCTGCCCACGGTCACCACCACCTGCTCGGCTTTGTACGTCTGGAAGCCCGTGGCGCTGAACGTCACGGTGTAGATGGCGGGCGGCAATCCGGTTACGCGATAGTAGCCGGAGGCGTCGGTGGTCGCCGCTTGTTCGGCGTTCGTTCCATTATTGTGTACGGTCACGTGTGCGTCCGGCACCACCGCGGCGCTCGGGTCAAACACCGTGCCGCCAATGGCGCCCTCCGTGGTGGACTGCGCCACGGCGTGACGCGCCGCAACGGAACCCACAAAGGTCAAAAGCAGGAGCAGCCACAGCAGTTGGCTGCCCAGCGATTTGGACCTCACATTGGACTTGTAGAGCTCTCCTCCATAGACTCTCATTGGCTTCCCTCCAAGGATTGGAAGTGTGCTGCAACTAGGCGAACCAACAGGCGACGCATGGACACAAGAACTGCAATTTTCCCGGCGTTTCGCTGGCCAAAATGTCACTACGGCCTTTTCTCAAATACAACTGCAAAGTTGCTCCGGATTTTACACCATTGCGCCAGCGGCGTTCACGTTCCCCTCAGACGCGGGCCGGCTGTTTATCAGAAATCGACCCGGCTCGCACCGAGCCGCGCATGACGCTTAAAACCTCATCCCGCGAGCGCAAAGAGGTCAGTGACCCCTGTCACAAGGGGTCGTGATTCGTACTCCCGCCAGAAATCCGGCGCCATCGGCGTCTCTGGCAGCGGTGAACTAGTGCCGTTCCAACTTAATAGGGCTATGCGTTACGCTTCTGTTTTGCACCGCATCGGCTCGCCATCGGGCTTACGCGGATTAGTCGCAAGAATTCGGAACGGCACTAGCCCATCCAATGCGCGAAGTTCCGTTTGATCCGAGACACAAGGACAGTAGTCCCTTTGCCGCACGAGACAGTTCCATTCCTCCTCGCATGAAGTGGCGCCCCCGGGTTCGCGCTTCCCGACGCAAAGGACAACCCGTTAGCAAGATTCAGTTCTGACTGACGACCTGTTTATACCCATTCGAGGTCTTTTGTCAAGATCGACTTGTCCAACGGATCTCACCAATGTCTGAGTCCATCATCGTTTCACTTGAAAGTCGTATTAAGCGTGTAGAATATGAAGCGCCGATGAAACGAATGTTAAGTCTTTGTCACAGGCGACCGTGACCTCAGGATATCGATGTTCCCCACACCTAAGCGTGCCGGCGGCTGCGTTTTGAAATTGAATTCGCTGGCAGGCGGAAGAGGCAGAAGATGTCGCGGCGAGTGCTGACCGGAGCCGATATCGAAGCCGTGCCGGCGGGTGAGCTCGTCGTGCCTCCGGGCACAATCGTCACCGACCGGGCGCGCGAGATCGCACTGGCGCGGGGCGTTGCGATTCGTGTCGACGAATCGGCCGCGACGAGCGGCGCAACATCCGCAAAACCTGCCGGGCCACGCGTGGTAGCGCTCGGCGCCGATCACGGAGGCTTTGACCTGAAGGAAGTTCTTAAGCGCCATTTGTCGGACTGGGGCTACGAAGTGCGGGATTTCGGCACCGACTCCAGCAAAGCGGTGGACTATCCGGATTTCGCGCTCGCCGTGGCGCAAGCTGTGGCGCGCGGCGAGGCTTGGCGCGGGATCGTGGTGGACACCGTCGGCATCGGCTCGGCCATGGTTGCCAACAAGGTCCGCGGGATTCGAGCCGCCTTGTGTTACGACCGCGCCACCGCCCGCAGCAGCCGGGAACATAATGACGCGAACGTCTTGACGCTGGGCGCGCGGATGCTCCGGCCGGAAGACGCCCGCGAAATCACCCGCGTTTGGCTGGACACGGAATTTGCCGGCGGCCGTCATCAGGAGCGTGTGGATAAGATCGCAGCCATCGAAAAGTCCAAATAGGGAATAACCCGCTCGGCTTTTCATTCATCATTCAGCCTTCATCATTCATAATTTCTTTTCAGTGCAGCCGGCGGCGCAAGCGGAAGCAGGCAATTTCGGGAGGGCAGTTGAGGCGCAGAGGAACGACGGATCTCCCGATGCCACGGCTGATATAAATCTGCGTGCCGTTCAGGCGGTTCCAGCCGTCGATGAAGCGCTCGCCCAGCTTGGAGTTGCCGCGCAGCGACCCCACCACCGGCAGGCGCACTTGTCCGCCGTGGGTGTGGCCTGAGATGACGAAGTCGATTCCGTGGGTCGAGGCGCGATGGATGCCGAGCGGGTTGTGACACAACAATATCTTGGGATCGCGGGCGGGAACGGAGCGCAGCGCCGCCGGCAAATCGTCCTCGCCGGACCACAGGTCATCCACGCCCACCACCCAGAGCGTGTCGCCCCGTGTGCGCAGGGCATGGTGGGCGTTGCGAAGCACGCGAATGTGCTGGGCGCGAAGGGCGCGCGTGGTTTCGCCGGCATCAACTCGGAAGTCGTGGTTGCCGAGCACCGCGAAGACGCCCAAGCGCGCGCTCAGTTTCCCCAGCGCCTGCGCCGCCGGCCAGATGTAGGCGGGCGAGAGCGTCACGTAGTCGCCGGTCAGCACCAGCAGATCGGGACGCAAGCGATTGGCCATGCGCACGGCACGCTGCACGTATTCGAGAGGCGTGAAAAGACTGTGGTGGATGTCGGTCAACTGAACCACGCGCAGGCCGTCGTGAGCGGCGCCCAGCCGGTGCAGCCAAATGTCGGTCTTGGTGATTTCCGGGTCGCGAGCCAGGGCCCGCGGCAATTGGCGCTCCGGCCCGCTCAGCGCCAACGTTATCAGCTCGCGCCGCTTCAAAAACCGCCGCGCTGTCAGCAGTTCACTCATAACAAATGAGGTTGCAGAGGTCAGAAGCTAGAAATCAAAAATTCAAAATTAAAAATGCAAAAACGGGGCCTCGCCTGAAGTGGGGCATTTTTAACTTTTAATTTTGAATTTCTAATTCTAGCTCCTGGCCTCCAGCTTCTTCCGGCTCGCCAGCACTTCCGTAAAGACGTCGAGCATGGCGTCATGGACGAGTCCGTTGGATGCAAAAACTTCGTCCGCGAGCAAATTGAATGGCCCGCCGGCGAGGTCGGAGACGCGTCCTCCCGCCTCGGCCACCAGCAGCGTGCCGGCGGCCTTGTCCCAGGGGTTGAGCTTCATTTCCCAAAAAGCCTCGAAGCGCCCGGCCGCCACCGAGCAAAGGTCGAGCGCCGCCGAGCCTGCCCGGCGCACGCCGTGGGTGAGATTGGTAAACCGCAAATAGTATTCGATGTTGATCTCGTGGTTGGAAGCGAAGGGAGGAAATCCGGTGGCCACAAGACTCTCACCCAGTTTTGTGATTTTCGAAACATGAATCCGCTTGTTGTTCAGGTAAGCGCCGCTGCCGCGCTCGGCGGTAAAGAGCTCGTCGCGCGTCGGATCGTAAACCACCCCGGCAACCACTTCGCCGCGATACGCGAGGCCGAGCGTTACACAAAACACCGGGAAGCCATGAGCAAAGTTGGTAGTCCCGTCCAACGGGTCGACGTACCAGCGGTAATCGGAGTCGGTTTCGGTCCCACCGCCTTCCTCAGCCACAATCGCGTGCTTGGGGAAGGAATTCCTCAGCCGCTCGATGATCAGCGCCTCGGAGCGGCGGTCCGCCTCGGTCACCAGGTCCGAGGGACGCTTATAGGAAATCTCCTGCGGGCGCTTGAAAAGCTGTGCCAACAGTGCGCCCGATTCACGGGCGATATCGACGGCGATCGTTAAGTAGCTTTCCATATAAATCAGAAATCAGAAATTAGAAATCAGAACAAGAAACAATCAGACATTAGAACTCAGCGAGAGAAGATGTTTGCTTTCTGATTTCTACTTTCTGCTTTCTGATTTTTCTCCTTCTGCCCACACCGCCCCATCTTCAAAATACTCCTTCTTCCAGATCGGGACGACCTGCTTCAACCGGTCGATGGCGTAGTGGCACGCCTCGAAGGCGGCGCGGCGGTGCGCCGAGGTCACGATAATCGCCACACTGGTCTCTCCGATTTCCAGCCGGCCCAGGCGGTGAATCACCCCGATGCGGTCGATGGCGAATTTCTGTTTCGCTTCCTGAGCGATTTCCTCCATTTTGGCGAGCGCCATCGGCTCGTAAGCTTCGTATTCGAGATAGAGGGTTCGCTTGCCGCGTGAGTGATTGCGCACGATGCCCTCGAAGGTCACCACCGCGCCGTCCTCGGGAGCCTTTAGGGACTGCACCAGGCGATGCGTCGGAATGGGCTGGCTGGTGAGACAGCAGGAATACGATTTTGAGATTTCAAATTTGAAATCTGAGATGTCAGATTCGGCATTTGAGATTTGAGATCTCAAATTTGAGATTTCAGACCGGCTATCGCCCTTGCCGCCGCTGACCGGAGGCAAAAAGGCAACTTCGTCGCCGTCGCGTAGCGGGTGGGAGCCCTCGGCAATTTCCTGGTTGACGGCGGTCACGAGCGAGTCTGCGATTTCCCCCAGCCGCGGAAATCGCGCCTGGCATTGGCGCCACAGGTCGCCCAGATGGCCGCCTTCCGCTATGTCCAAACGCTCTTCGGCAACGCCGGCCAGATCTCGCGCCATGCCAAAAAACAACACGCTCACCTGCATATAACCAGTATACACGGCCCAGGCAAGAGAGTGGTCAGCATTCAGCCGTCAGCTCTCAGCGAGCCTCTCTCGACCGGTGCTCCCGCTGAAGGCTGACTGCTGACCGCTGATGGCTCTTTCCTGCCACTTGCCCCTTGTCACTGGTCACAGTTTTCGCTAGTCTGTGCTCGTCACTCGTCACTTGTCACTGTATTTGTCATGACTCGGGTCTTGCTCGTCGCCAAGGACTGGCACACGCGCGCCTTGCTTCGCGCCCAGCTTCTCGAAGAAGGCGTTGACGTCGAGGCTTTTGAAGCCGTGGCCGACGCCCTCGCCAGCCTTGACTCGAGTGACGTGCTGCCCGGCCTCCTCGTCGCCGACCTTTCCGCGAGCGACAGTCCGTCCGCTGAGATCGACGCGCTCACCCAGTGGGCCGATCAAATTCCCATATGGGTCATTGCCTCGCGCAGCTTGATTACGGAGAAGAGTCTGAAGCGGCGCGGCTTCGAGATGTTACTGTTCCGGCCTGTCGATGTGGGAGAGCTGGTCGGCCAAATCAAGCGAAGGGCGGAAGCCTGACAAGTTGCCCTTGTCTGGGAGCGCGGGATGGGGCCGCTGGGCTCCCCGCCATTGCGTCTTCTGCTGATTGCGAGCGACACGCCCGCGCTCCCAAACACTAACTGGCATCTCACCCCAGGTTCTTGCATAATCTAGCCAACGCCGACGTCTCATGGAGGTGAACATGAAGGTTTTCCGCGCTTTGTGCTTGTCGATGGGCGCCTGTCTGTTGGTGACGTTCGCCGCCTACTCGGGCGCAGCCCCGGAGAGTGAGCTGAAGCCCGTGGCGGTGGCGGCCTTCAAAAACGGGCTGGCTTTCGTGGTCCGGCAGGGCGATGTGCCGCTTGAGGAAGGCATGGGAAGGATCGCGCCCATCCCCGCTGCGACCTTGGGCTCGCTGTGGATTACCCCCAACGACGCCAAAGTGACGCTGGATGAGGTTGTGGCTTATCGTTACAAGGTGGCGGGCGAACAGAGCCTGACGACGCTCGCGGACCTCCTACTGGCCAATGCGGGAAAAGTGGTCACGCTGGGATACGGCAACCAGAAAGAATACACCGGCGAGATTGTGGGATTTCGCGAAGCGCCGCCTGCGACGGAGCGCGCTTCTTCGATGGCCGTCGCCGAACCGGAGCGCCTCGTCCCGGAGTCTCTTCTGTCGGCGGAACGCGCTTCAACGGCCGTCTTCGAACCCGCGTCGCCCCAGCCCAAGCGCGTCGTCCCGGAGTTTTTGTTGCTGAAAGTGGAGGGCAAACTGCTGGCCCTCTCCCTCCGCAACGTCACTCAGGTCACGTTGCCTGCGGACCCCGTTCTCCTGATTAAGAAAGAGGAAGAACGGAAAGCGCTCCGCTTCAAGCTCAAGGGAGCGGCCGGCCACGCCAACCTGACCATGGGATATCTGGAAAACGGCTTTGGGTGGACGCCGTCGTATCTGGTCGCGCTTCAGGACGACAAGACTGCGCTCGTCACCATGCAGGCGGTGGTCATCGACGACGCCGAAGACCTGAAGGATTCGGACGTCTTCTTTGTGGTTGGGGTGCCGAACTTTGCCTACGCGCATATCCCTTCGCCCATGGCGCTCGAGCAGACGCTGATGGATTTCATTCAGGCGGCGAATCGCAGGGACGAGGGCACCCTCGGCCGCCTCGCCTCGAACGCGCTCATGGCACAGAGTGCCGTGGCGATGGAGGCGGGTCAACTGGCCGCTGCCGCCCCCGGTTTCGAAACCGCCGTCGAGGAGCTGCGCGGCGCGCCGGAGGAAGACCTCTTCCTCTATACCCGCAGCGGAGTGACTCTGGCCAAAGGCGAGCGCGCCACCTACAACGTCTTTTCGGGTAGCGTGAATTACGAGCACATTTACCAATGGGAAGTCCAGGACACGCCGCGCGTCGATGGGTTCGGAAACGTCCAGAATTACCAGAACGCTCCTCGCTCCGACCAGGCCGAGCGAAACAACATCTGGCACGCCCTGCGATTGAAGAACAGCACGAAATTTCCGTGGACGAGCGCACCGGCCCTGGTCATTTCCGGAACCAAGCCGGTTTCGCAAGACACCCTTCCCTATACCCCCAAGGGTGCGGCATCGAACCTGAAGCTGACCATTGCCACGGATATTCGCTCCAGCCACGACGAACGGGAGGTCGCCCGCCAGCAGAACGTGGCGCGGCGCCGCGGGTATAACTACGATGAAGTGACCGTCGAGGGGACACTCAAAATAAAGAATTACAAAACCAAGGACGTCCGGCTCAGCATCACCAAGACCCTGCGCGGCAGTGTGGAATCTCAGTCGGACGAGGGGAAAGCCGAGAAGCTGGGCGAAGCCATCTCGGTCGATAACCCCATGTCGCGTTTGACTTGGGAAATCACCCTCAAAGCCGGCGAGGAGCGGTTCATCACTTACCGATATAAGGTGTGGGTGCGCGTCTAGTGCCGTTCCAACTATTTCAACCTGGCTTCTCGGGGCCGTCCCGATTATGGGGCAAAACAGAACGCACGTGTTGAACTTGGGTCCAATAAGTTGGAACGGCACTAGCAGACGCACGTACCGGCGGACCGCCATACGGGACGGCAACCTTCGGAATGATCCCACCGCGTGATGGGCCGGGCAGCCAGCCGCTCGTGTTCGCCTCGACAATCATATGCCCCGCAGCACCGTAATAATACTGCTTCACCACTGCGCCGTTTTGTAACTTGGCCACACGCCGACCGTCCGGGTCATAGAGATAGGTCATGGTCGTCGGGCCGCACTTATCGCTGCCCGGCGCGCACCGGAGAAGTGTCGCTTGACAAAGCCGACGCCGTTATAGACGCGCTACCGGCTACCTGCTCCTATCGGGCGGTCTGCCAAGGCGCTTCGATATTTCGATGCGATGGATGACTGGAAAACTTAAAAACCAGAGAACCAACAACACGAACAAGGGAATACTGTGCAAGTAGTAACTTTTGACCTCTGCCGCCGCCCCTGCTGGGTCAAGCGTGTGTAGTTCATGCATAACAAACGGCGAGTCTCCGCTCAGCCAAGCCCACCAGCCAAATGCAAGACACCATATCGTCGTCACTGTCCAGACCCATCGACCCAACGGGCGACGCGTGACCCCAGTGAGTAGGACGAGAGTCGAAAGGGCTAAGAATGATGCTGGATGAACGGAAACCAGGACTGCACGCCAGCTCGCTTCCAGGGGTAGTACCCTGATTCCGAACATCGTCAGCAGATACATATAAATTACACGATATCCCCATGCTGCAGCTCGCGCCATGCCACCACCCTTCACTGCGGCTGATACACTGGTAGCTTGTTTATCTCATCCACCGCATTCCTATTTTGAGGAATGCTCATATCGAAGTGCTCTTCTCCCCAGCTGAGCAAGTAGATTCTCTCTTGAATTTCAACTATTAAGAACTTTTCTCTTTTGAAGGTGCAGGAAACTTTTCTCTTTTGCATCAGGCGGCGGCCTCCTTGGTGGAAATCTCCGGTGTGGGGAGGGCATAGACCTTGGAGCCGTCGAAAGGTTTTTGGTGTTTGAACATGCCGTAGATGGCGTGTAAGAGTTTCCGCATGACGGCGATCAAGGCGACCATCTTGGGTTTGCCGCGATCGCGCAGGTGCTGATAAAAGGCGCGCAGGTTGGGCTGATGTCGAATGGCCACCAGCGCGGGCATATAGAGGGCGCGCCGCAGGTGGGCGTTGCCGTGTTTGCTGATGCGGACCTTCTTGTGCACGGAAGTGCCGGAAGCAAGTAGCGCGGACCGCCGGTTTTGCGGTCCGCGTCTCTTCTCCGGCAATGATCTCCGCTGTGTCGTATTCTAGCGCCGTGTCGCGGCTGCGTCGTCCGTTTCTTTCGGATCGGTATTTCTTCATTACGGTGCGGCTGCTGAGACGGCGCGCGAACTTGAGCGGGGCCGAATTCGCCCTGTTGGCCCGCGCCTTCAACCGAGCGCGGGCGCTGCATGGATTTTATTTGACGGCTTGGGTTTTTCTCCCCGATCATTGGCATGCCATCTGCGCGCCAACGTACCCGCTCAGTGTCATGCTGAGCCCTTCGCTGTCATCCTGAGCGAAGCGAAGGATCTCGGCATTTGTCGCTCAGGGTAAACTGCGCGAAGGATCTCTGCATTTCCGCTCAGGGTAAACTGCGCGAAGCATCTCGGCATTTTCCGGACACCGCCAGAGACAAATACAGGGATTCTTCGCTTCGCTCAGAATGACAAGATCGCTTCGACCGCGCCCTGCGCACCGTGAAGGAATACAACGAGAAGGGCGAATACATCCACATGAACCCGGTGAGGGCCGGGCTGGTCTCCCGCCCACAAGATTGGAAATGGTCCAGCTTCAACGAATACTCCGGCATGAGCGCGGCAGAGCAAAAGCGGCGCTGCGGCCTGCCCATCGACCGAGCGAGGATGCCCTCCGATCCCCGAGCCCGTATCTGACAGGACATACACGACCCGCATCGCAAAAGAGAAGCCGCAGACCGCAAAAACGGCGGTCTGCGCTACGGGGTCGGTGCTACTTGCTTTGGTCGCCTTGCGCAACCCTGCACGCATCCATGCTACTGGACTGTCAAGGTCAAAGTAGTGGAGTGCGTCAGGTTTCCGGAAGTGCCTGTCACGCTGAGCGTGTAGGTGCCTGCCGGCGTGCCGGGCGACTTAGGAAGGAAACTCAAGCCTCCGCCGCACGAGAACAAAAGTGCGCCGACCAGGAGAAGCCCCGCAAGCGACCCGACCAGCGACAGTCGCGCACGCCGCGTGCTCGCCGCCCAGGGCCTGACTCTGTTTGGCGCGGCCAGAGCAAGCAGCCCAAGCATGCCCAGCAGCAGCACGGCCGGCCAGCCGCCTGAGACCGGTGGCGCGAGTACTGGCGGCAGCACGACCGTAGATGCCGTCGTGCTCACGGTGACTTTCACCGTGACCGCATTCGTTCCATCCAGCGTCACCGAGGGGGGCGAAACGGTGCAGATGGCCAGAAAGGGCGCGCCCGTGCAGGTGAGTGAAACCGTCTGATTGAACCCGCCGATGGGCGCCACGCTCAACGAGTAGCTGGCGGTTTGCCCAGCAGTGACCGTGGCCGAGGTCGATGAGCCCGAGGCCGCCGCCACGCTAAAGTCCTCGCCAGCGCCGACCAGGGACACAGACTGCTGGGTGGTATCCCCTCCACTGTCCTTTATGAGGATTGATCCTGTGCGAGGTCCGCCTGCCGCGGGTGTGAACGTCACACTGATGGTGCAGAAGGCATTTTCTGCCAAGATCGAGCCACAGTTGTTGGTTTGGGCAAAGTCGCCAATCACGGCAATGCTGTTAATCGTCAGAGTGGCAGTGCCGATGTTCTGGACGGTGACGGTTTGGTGCGCGCTCGTCGAGCCCACAAGCTGGCCGCCGAAATCCACCGAGGTGGGAACTATGTCTGGATTGGGGATACTGGCCGGAACGCCGGTGCCGGTCAAGGGCAAGGTCTGCGGGCTGTTTGGGGCGTTGTCGGTGAAGGTGAGGCCCGCGGCTTCCATCACGAAAAGCGATGGAGTGAATGTAACGCTCACTGAACAGGTCGCGTTCGGCGCGATTGTTGCCCCGCTACAGGTATCCGCGCTGAGAGCGAAATCAGCAGCATTCGCGCCCGAGAGCGTCACGGCGCCCGCGGCGAAGATCAGATTGGCGTTGCCGGTATTCGTGACCGTCACCGCTTGCGGGGCGCTGCTGGTACGCACAGTCCGGTCGCCGAAGTCCAGGCTGACCGAAGACAGCGCGACCTCCGGTGCGGTGGCAGTGGGGTTGAGCACGAAAACGGATCCGAACCCAGTAACGCCGCCCGCCTGGGTAGCGCCATAGAGATCGCCTGCCGCGTCCATGACGAGACCTGAGGGCCCGTTTCCATCGCCGACGTATCCACCAAAACTGAACAATATCTTTTCTGTGTATGTCCCGTACGAGTTAACCAATTCAAACGCCGTCCCATAGCCGTAATCGCCGCCGGAGTTTGTAGTTCCGTAGAGGTTCCCGGCTGCATCCGCGATCACCCCCGCCACAGGGAAAAAGCCATCGTTGAAGCCGCCCTTGAAACTGTACAGCACCCTCTCTGTAAAGCCACCCGAGGGACCGGCTAATTCGAACACGCTGCCGGCGTCGTGAAGTGCACCCTGATAAGCTCCACCGTGAAAAGTGGTGCCGTAAAGGTCGCCACTCGTGTCTAAAGTCAAATTCCCGATGGGGTTCGCGCCGTCACCGGGAAACGGGCCGACGGAATCCCAGAAGTAGTGCAGTACATTCTCCGTATAGGAACCTGATGAGTTGACCAACTCATAGACTGTTCCGAGGCCATACCCGCCGCCATTCACCGTAGTGCCGTAAAGATTCCCTGCTGGGTCCATGACCGGAGTCCCCTCGGGGCTTGCGCCGTCGAGGCCGACTCCGGTGAAGCTGTAAAGCACCCTCTCTGCATAGCTCCCTGAGGAGTTCACCAATTCGGATACGGTGCCGACGCCGCTCGCGCCGCCTAGAACCGCGGTGCCGTAAAGATTGCCGGCCGTATCCATCACTAGACCTGTTCCCGGGTGTGCTCCATCGCCGCTGGTGCCCGTGAAGCTGTATAGCACCTTCTCCGTATAGCTCCCGGAGGAGTTGACCAACTCGAACACGGTCCCGCAACCGCCGGCGCAGTTGGAGGAAGCGCCACCGTGCGGGGTAGTCCCGTAGAGGTTCCCCGCTGCGTCCCTGATGAGGGCCGACGAGGGATTTGCTCCATCGGAGCCCGCAAAACTATGGAGCACGGTTAAAGTCTGCGCCCGCGCGGCCACGGCCGCTGCCATAGCGATCAGCCCCAACGAAAACGCCAGCCGCATAACCCGCCTCTTGCTCCCAAAGGCGAAACGCGACTCCCCTCCGCGACCACCCATAACAACCTCCCGGCGCCTTTTGAATAGCCCGACGAAGGGATGCTCCAGCATCATTGCGTCACACCAATGTTAATGGGCCGATGCCCTCACGGTTCCGTCAGAGTCGACATAGCGCGAGTGCCCGAGAGGTAGAGGGGAGGATGGCGGAGCGGAGAGTCACATGCTTACAGCATTTCCGAATTTCGTTCCGAGAGCCAGGTGGCGCTCCACCACGAGTACTACTGAACCTGTCTCCTCGCCAGTCGGCAGTGGGTCAATTTGATGCCGTAGCGGCGAGTTGCGGGGACCCCTGGTTGTGCTTTGGGGCTCGCCACATGGGGTCCCCGAGCCGCCTCTACACCAAATTGACCTGCTGCCCGCAGCTCGATAAACGGTAGACTCGATATAAACGCCTTTAAGCAGTGATGTCAAGTGGAAGAGGCCAATGGTAGTGTTGTCATTTGGAATTGGATCCCCTTTGGAACAGCGGTCATTCCCGCGAAAGCGGGAATCCAGTCCGTTGTCGGCGCATTTCCAATGGCTTGCGAAGTAGATTCCCGCTTTCGCGGGAATGACTGGACCTGAGAGCGCCCGTATCTCGCAGATGACACCACTACTAGGCCATTTGTGGCCAGCCGAAAGTGCGTTGCTCGCCGGTAGCGGCCTGGACCAGATCGGCCAGCGGCTCGTCGAGGCCCGACCCTTGCGTGTAGTGGGCGATCTCTGCGCCCATGCCGTTGAGTTCTTCGATCAAATTGTCGCCGCCCCTTCGGCTTCGCTCTGGGTAAACTCCGACATGGACCCTCGTCCCGCTGGCCGAAAACTTCTAAAAACGTCCGCCCAAGGGAATGCGTTTGAAGCTCCCGATGTCTCGTTCGGTCCCGTTCCGGCGCAGCGTTTGACCCCGTTTCCGCAGTGCCTCAAGGAACCCGGAACCGGATATTGCCACAGAACGTTGCATCCGAAAGGTACTTGAAGTGCGCCGCTGAACTCGCCCGGGAAGTCGCTGAACACTTCGGCCTGCTCGGCGCTGATCGTGGGCCGACTGAGAGTGGCCGAGCCATCCGAGGTTCGGCAGGACAGAGAACTCCAGGCAATCAGTGCGAGGGCGACCCCCTTCTTAAGGGCTGCCATCTAAGCTGTTGCCTCCCATCACGGCGTAGAGTGTTCCTGTATTCAGACTCCTGCCTTAACGCCTTGAAGTGCCGTGACGCCATATAATCTATTCATTCTAAATCGCTAATCTCGGCAGTCAAGATTCACCAGGAACTGGAGCTATGTCATTGCGATATATCTATCCGCTACATATTAGTAACGCACATATTACTGCTACGTCTCCATATACTCTCGGAGGGGTATGCGAAATCGGATGGAACGAGCTATCACGGAATCCCGAAGACTCAGAACGCCAGGTAGACCGGATTCTCCAGGATCGATTGCAGGGTCTGGAGGAACTTCGCGCCGGTTCAGCCGGCCCAACCTTCCCCCTCGGCGGAGGGCAAGAAGCAGTCTCACCAAACGGCGGACGGCCTTCCGGTGCATAGCTTCCAGACCCTGCTGGCGGAGCTGGCGAGCCGAGCCAGAGTGACTTACGAGCTCGAACCCCAGGGCTCGAGCCTGATGTTCAAGCAGGCACCGACACCTACCCCGCTCGAAGCGCGGGCCTACGAATTGATCCGGTCGTTCCTAGTAGCGGGAAACTGAGGACGGTGCTATCCCGCAGAGAATCAGCAGAGCACTTCGCAAGACCGCGTGGAACTTCGGATAGAAGAGTTGGAAATACTGGTCGACGGGGTTCCCGCCAATTGGCCGGATTGTTCTTTACCGAAGCGTGGGGGCGCTTATCTCGCCAAGAGTAAGAGTTAGGTCTCAGGCACCGGCGATGGTTCGCCCTTTTCGGCCCGGCCTTTGACTCCGTGCTTCTCCATCAGGCGGTAAAGCCTGGGGCGGCTCACGCCGAGCACGCGGGCGACCTGCGACTTGTTGGGGTAGGCGTCGAGGGCGCGAACCAACGCGGCGCGTTCGGCCTCCTCGAGCGAACAGGGCACAGTGCCGGCTTCACCGGCAAGGCGCGACGAGATCGCGCCGAAGTCGCGCACGTCCAGGAAACTCCCGCTCGCCAACATGCATGCCCGGCCCATGGTGTTCTCCAGCTCGCGCACGTTGCCAGGCCAAGGGTAACTGAGCAGCATGTCTTGAGCGCGCCGCGAAATGCCCTGGATTTCTTTTGCGTAGTGCTGATTGAATTTCTCGAGGAAGTATCGGTAGAGGAGCGGGATGTCTTCGATGCGTTCCCGCAATGCTGGAATGGGAATCTCGATCATGTTCAGGCGGAAGAAGAGGTCGGCACGAAAGCGTCCTCTCTTCACCTCGCGGCCCAGATCCCGGCTCGTCGCGGCGATCAACAGGACGTCCACGCGCTGGGTTTGCGTCGAGCCGACTCGCTGGATTTCCTGGTTCTGAATCACGCGGAGTAGCTTGCTCTGCACAGCCTGGCCCAACTCGCCGATTTCATCGAGGAAGACAATACCGCCGTTCGCCGATTCGATGAGACCCTCCCGGTCTTCGTGGGCGCCCGTGAAGGCGCCCTTTTTGTGGCCAAAGAGTTCGCTCTCGAACAGGGTCTCAACCACCGCCGCGCAGTTGCACACCGCAAAGGGGCGATCGTGACGAGGGCTCATTTTGTGCAGGGCTCGCGCCACCAGCTCTTTGCCCGTGCCCGTCTCCCCCAGGATCAGCGCGGTGCGGAAGTGCGGCGCGACGCGACGGATCAGATCGAAGAGCTCGAGCATGCGCGGCGCTCGTCCGATGATGCCCTCCAGATTGAAATGCTGCACCAACTCCTTTTCCAGCTTGGCGGAACGGGCGCGCTGCTTGGCGAGTTCCCGGACATCCTCAACCAAGGCACGTAATCTCTCGGGGCTGACGGGTTTCGAAATGCACTTAGCCGCTCCTTCATGGATCGCTTCCACCACCGATTCGACAGTCTCGTGGTCATAGATCACCGCGACGCTGGTGCGCATGTCCAGGTTGTGGATGAGCCGCAGCGTTTCAACGCCTGGCATCTCGGGCATTTGCCACTCCAGAAGAACCAATTCGGGAGCAAGCTCGCGCACCAACTCGACGCCGCGTTTGGGGTCCGTGGCGGATTCGAACCGCACGCCCGCATCGCTGAGCGCGGCCCGGTACGACTCAAGGACCTCGGGATCATCGTCGATGGCCAGAACGACCATGCTGGTTCTGCCAAACTCGGAAGCTGGAGTCTTCCCCGATTACCTGCAACCTATATCAACGCCACTTAGAAAGCAACTCCACCCTGCGTCGTGGTTAAAGAACAACTTCGATCGAAACACCCTGTGCCCGGAGCAGAATTCGTCTCAACCTTGGGCGCCAGGATGTTAAAGGAGATGCGCGTCGGCTCCAAGTCAGACGTTTCCTCTGTTAGCTTCCAAGCGCAAGCACAGAAAGGAGATGTTGGCGCCGTACGCCGACGCCGTCCATTTACCTCCCGGACGCCACGCGAACTTCACGGCCGAGGCTAGCAGCCAGTGCTCGGGGCGTGGTGATACACCTCCCACCCCTTGTAATTCGCCAGCGCTTCGGCGACGGCGGGCCCGTAGTGGCTCCGATTGACTGCGACGTGGTGCTCGTAGCCGTTCTTGCAGACGTATTTCAGCAGGTCTTGCAGGCGCGGAATTTGGACCACGCCGTAGCCGCCGAAGCTCTGCGGCCGGTCGTCAGTGATGGCGCCTTCGCCGACGTAAGCTCTCATGCGCCCGTGCAGATCGTCAGTGGAGGCGCGGCAGTAAGTGAGCGGGCCGCTCTTGAGCTTTCCCACCACAGTGCCGAAAGTATTGTCTTTGCCCACCGACCCCGCGATGATTTCCTGAAAGTCCATTTTGAAATCCTCGAAGAAATGCTTGGGCAAGTTCGAGCAGTGGAAAATGACCGCCTTGTCGGGGTCTTCGCCAAAATTATTATTCCAATCGACAATCGCGCTAGGCTCGCCTGAGGCGAGCAGGAGAATGTACATGCCGATCATCCCAATCATGTCCGTCTCGCACGCACTGGGGAGGAGGTTGTTGGACATCATGCTCATCAAGGTGCACGGCACGACGCCGAAGAATTCCTCCATCGCCGTCCAGCACTGCACGGACGAGCCCGCCAGTTCGTTCGTCTGCATCCAGTCGTCAACGACCGCGCCGAACTTGGCCATCTTTATCAGCGCAGGTTGCGGAATGCCCTGCGTGGCGACGTAACCCTGAATGCCGGAGAGTTTCGCTTGCACTTGGGGATCGTCGTCCTTAAGCCGGTTGACTCGGCCAAAAACTTCCGAAAGATCGAGCGTTTCGACGGTGATGCCAGCCTGCTCCATCAGCTTCTCGCTGAAGCGCACGGTATTGAACGCCGCGGGCCGGGCGCCGATCACACCGACGCGGACGTTCTTGAGACCTTTGACGATTCGGCAAGTGGCCGCAAAGGCGCGCAGGTCAGACTTGAACGAAGCGGACTGCGGCGCCATGGTGTGGAGGGTGGTCAGTGTGTAATGGATGCCGTACTGCCAGAGGTTGTTGCACGCGGAAATCTTTCCGCAAAAGCTGTCGCGCCGTCCGCCCATCAGCATCTTGTCCGGCTGGTCGGGAAACGCCTGCACGAGCACCGGCACGTCGAGGCCGGAAAAACGGATGCTGTTCGCCACGCCGCGTTCGTCTCCAAAATTCGGCAGGCTCACCAGGATGCCGTCGATTTCATCTCGGTGCGCTTTGAATAGGTCGGCACACTTCCGCGCCTCCTGAAGAGTCTCGACCGCTCCGAACTTTGTATCTTCGGGAGTAAGGGCGATGGCCCCGTAACCTTCGTCCCTGAGAACGCGCAAGATTTCTTCCCGGCCATCACGCGCCAGGATTGCGGGAAAGAACCCGCGATTGCCGATGATCACACCCAATGTGGTTTTGCTCATTGATGCTCTCTCCTCTGAAAAAACGCTGCTGCGTTCTTAAGAATTGATTCATGAAAGAACCAAAGGCGGCTGTTGGTCCGCCACTATTGTAACGCCGGAGTGTTTCAATGGCGCAAGGATTCGATGGCGCACTCACTTAATTCCTTCAACGGCCTCTGATGCCAGGGTCCCCGGTTCCAGCCTCTCAAGCCGGGCGCTTAAAATGGTCAAGCACTTGAAACAAGACCAAAGCAAGCGCCGCGTTCACCAGGACTCCGCTCAGCATCTCGAGGGTTGGAGGAACCGGCTGTTCGAGCAACACGCGCTCGAGCCCGGCAAGAAAGAGGCGGTGGACGAAAATCAGAATTCCGGCGAACATCAGGCGCGGCACGAGTTGTTCCAGGTCGAACTTGACACTCGCTGATGCCGCCAGATATCCCACCAGCGCTTTGGCTATTCCAAAGATGCCAATAAAACCATGGGCCAACGCGTCCTGGAGCAGGCCGAGAACCGTGCCCAGCACTATTCCGAAGACCTTGCTCCTTCGCAGTAGGGCGAAATAAATAGCGACCAGAAGCGGAAAATCGAACAAGTGGGCGACGGGGATCTTGAGGGGCAAAACGGTTTGCAGCAAGAGCGCGGCGAAGGACGTGATCCAGAGTGTCGCCGGAGAGACGCGAAACACCTCCACCGGTCGGTCGGCGCGAGCGGCCATAGGTGATTGAGAGTATCAGAGACCGCAGCGAAAGTTAATCTTGAAGAATTGAGTGATCGGGTGATGGAGCGATTTGGTGATTTATCGGTTTCGCCGTTCCTGGCAATCGTCGGATGCAAGCGACAATTCGTTCGTCCAATCACTCAATCCGTCAATCACCTGGTGGGTTTAAGCACTACCAGGACAGTTTCCAATCGATCGAGGGGCGCAGCCGGCTTGACGGTGATTTCTTTATAGATATTACCGTCAGTGGTGCGCACCACCGTGCCCACGGGCAGTCCCTTCGGGTAGATCTGATCGAGGCCCGAGGTCAGAATCATATCGCCCACGGAGACGGACTGCTCGTTCATGACGTAGCGGAGTTGAGCCAACCCCTGGCTCCCGCCCTTCAGCACGCCTTGAATTCGGCCCTGCTCGAGAAGGCAGCCGACGCCGCTGGAGGGGTCGGTCAGCAGCAGCACCTGGGCCGAATGAGGAAATACGGCAATGATTTTTCCTACGACGCCGGAGGGAGTGATCACTGCAAGGTCTGTGGTCAAAGCGGAGTCTGAGCCCTTGCCGATGAAGATGGCATTGGACCGCTCTCCCGGGCTTGATGCAATCACCTCGGCGGCGATGGTCTGGAAGGGAAGTTGGCTCTTGAAATCGAGCAAGGCTCTCAGGCGCTCAGCTTCACCCGCCTTCTCCGAGAGCGCGAGGACTTGGGATCGCGCCGCGTCCAGTTGGGCGCGCAACTCCTGGTTTCGCTGTTGAGCGTGGCGCAGCCCGCTGAGACTCGTCCAAGAATTGCCCGTGGTTTTAACCGTCCAATGCAAGGCGCGCTCGAAGGGGTCCAAGGCGTCCACGGCCCACACCTGGATCAGGCGTACGTTGTGATTGCGAGTGATTTGAACCGACAGCAGCAGGAGCTGCGCCACCATCACACCGACGAGAATGAAGAAGGCCCGGTGACGCGAGACAAACGCCTGCACAACCTCAGGCCCCTCGCGGCCCACGCCTTGTGCAGCACCGAAGGATTGGGTGTCGGGATCCATCATCAAATTGAGTGATGGGGTGATCGGGCGATTGGGTGATGGGAGAAAACCGGAAACTGGAAATCGGAAAATGGAAACTGGAGGCGGATCGCGAGTGGCCAGTTTCCATTTTCCAATTTCTGTTTTCTACTTATTGCTCAATCACTCGATCACACAATCGCCCCATCATCCAATTCTTTCTCATTCTATCGCCACCCGCCGCAGCAGATTGAAATCGGTCAGCATTTTCCCGGTTCCCAGCACCACGGACGCCAATGGATCTTCGGCAATGGAGACCGGCAGTCCGGTTTCCTCCCGGATTCGTTTGTCCAGGTTCTTGATCAACGCGCCTCCGCCGGTCAGGACTATGCCGCGGTCGGAAATGTCGGCGGAGAGTTCGGGCGGGGTGCGCTCCAGCGCCACGCGGATGGCGTTGAGAATGGTCGCCACGCACTCCGAAAGCGCATCGCGAATCTCGGAATCATCGATGGTGATCGTTTTCGGAATGCCTTCGAGCAAATGCCGGCCCTTGACCTCCATGGTGAGCGGTTTTTCGAGCGGATAGGCGGAACCGATTTCTATCTTCACCTGCTCCGCCGTCCGCTCGCCGACCAGCAGGTTATATTTTCGCTTGAGATAGGCGGTGACCGCCTCGTCCATCTCGTTGCCCGCCACGCGCACGGAGCGGGCGTAGACGATGCCGGAAAGCGAGATCACCGCGATGTCCGTCGTGCCGCCGCCGATATCCACGATCATGCTGCCGGAAGGCTCGCTGATGGGCAAGCCGGCGCCGATGGCCGCCATCATGGCTTGCTCCACCAGGAACACCTCGCTGGCCTTGGCGCGCATCGCCGAATCTTGCACGGCGCGCTTTTCCACCTGGGTGATTTCCGACGGCACGCCGATCACAATCCGCGGGTGAACGAACATTTTGCGGTTATGGGCTTTCTGGATGAAATAATTCAACATCTTCTCCGTCACCTTGAAGTCGGCTATCACTCCGTCTTTCAAGGGGCGGATGGCGACGATGTTCCCCGGCGTGCGGCCCAGCATCTCCTTGGCCTCGCGACCCACGGCTTCGATTTCCCCCGTCATCTTGTTGATCGCCACAATCGAGGGCTCGTTCACCACGATGCCTTTGCCCTTGGCATAAACCAACGTGTTGGCGGTGCCCAGGTCGATCGCCAAGTCGGACGAGAACATGCTGAACAACGAACGGAAATTCATGCCCACAGGAAGTCACACCTCGTTGTCTCGGGAGAGCACGGCGGGCTTTGTCATTCGATCACAATGGTCTTTCGGATCGTGTTGGTGTCGCCTTTGCGATTTTGCGCGGTGATCGTGATTTGATTCTCACCGGCCCTCGGCAGCGGCGAGGTAAAATGACGAAAAGTGCCGTCCGGCGCAATGGAGAAGACTTGCTCGTTGTTAATGATCACCGTTGATCCCGGTTCGGTTCGTCCCACCACCTCAACCACTCGGCCGTGCAGGGTGGTCGCTGTCACTTCCAAAAAAGCCTTGGTGCCCGCTTCGACCTGTTGCACCAGATTGAAGCGGTTTGGTTCGCTGGGCTGGCTTTCCACTCCCTTCGCGTCAATGGCCGCCACCACCCAGTAGTAGGTCCCTTCGTCGAGGCCGTAAACCTGCACGGAAGTGGCTTGCAGCTTTTTATCGGCGACGAGGTTGGAAAACATGCCGGAGGGGGAAATCATCAGGTGATAGGCCGTCGCACCGGGCACCTCATGCCAGGCAAAAGCGACGGGCGTGGTCTTGGGGTCTTTGCTCACCGTTAAGGCCATGTTAGGCGGCTGGTCGAGCGTGGGTGGAGCGATCACGGTCTGCCGAATCATCCCCGGTTGACTGGAGTTGAAAGTCACCTGGTCGTACTGTCCCAAGCGAAGACTGCTCGATCCGCGCGTGATTTCCGCCTGGCCCTGATCCACGGTGATTTCGTGCACGTCCCGTTTCGGATCGTTGCGCACTACCGCGCGGCTGTCTTCACGAAGGTTGGCCACGGCGTTCTCAAACGACACCTGCGAAACCGAACCTTGCACTTCGAATCGTCCCGTCGAGAGGTCGACCGCGCCGGAGGTTACCTGGACCGCCACTTTCGTGGCTTTCGTCACCGGGTCCTCGTGGCTTTCCTCGACAACGATCAGGGAATCGGGTTTGAGCACATAATTCGTGCCGTCGGTGAAAATAATCCGCGCCACACCGTCACTCGAAGTCTGGATGAAATCACCCTTCTCCAGGCCCGTGTTGTAGTCGGCGCGAATCCACTGTTGCGATTCCGCTTTCTTCACGCGGACCGTTCCGTCGATATTCACAAAGTGCGCGTCGCGTTTCGACCCAACTTCCGCCACAGGGCTGCGAGTGGAAGAAACCGCCGATAGCACTTGGTCAATCTTCTGCCCAACGTAATGAGGAGCAATCAGGTAAAGGATGAGACAAAGAAGGCCGAATGCCAGAACGATAAACAGCGCGATGGTGCGGTAGGTGATCGTCGTCCACTCTACGTCCAGAGTGCGACCGGCGTCTTGGGAGGGCGGCCTGGGTGTTCTATCCATGGTAATCGTTCAGAGGGCTCGCGGCTTTATTGTTCAACAAAGTCCTAGCTGGGTCAAGGGTTTTCGCTTTTTGGGGGCTGAGCCCTCGGATTGAGACTGGCCTGCTGCTCGCGTAAGCCAGGATGGTCTTCATTGAGCTATAACTCCCCCTGCTTGAGATACTTGGCGGCTCGATCAGCGGGGCAGGCCAGGTTGCGGGTGCAACTTGGCACACGGATGTTGATGCGGTCCGCGCGGTCGGCTCATGGGGTTTTGCCGGCCGCTTTGGGTCCTGGGTTCGCTGCGACGCGGGCGCGGGTGGCGCGCAGGGCGCGCAGCGCGGCAGAGGCGACATCCGTGTTCGAATCGTGCGAGAGTTGTTCGAGCGGCGCGAGGCTGGTGCTATCGCCGGTGTAGACGAGCACAGTGGCCAACTTCCTTCGGATGGTCGCGTCCTGGTTGACCAAGTAGGGATACAACTTGGGCAGGAATTGCGGATTTCGAGACAGCTCGATGAGGTAGGTCTGGGCGGTGTCGCCGTGTAGTTTGGTGCCCAACTCCTGGATCACGCTGCTCACATAGTCGTCTTTGCCCAAGGCCGTCAAAGCAAACTCCATCGCCAGGCGCGCTTCGCCGTCTTTCTCCAGGGCCTCGGCTTTCTGCAAGTCGGGAACGACTTTCTTATCGCCCACGCGTCCCAGACCTTCCGCGGCGGAGATGCGGAATGATTTGTTTTGACTCCAGACCGCTTTGACAAAAATGGGCTCGGAAACGGGATCGCCGAGATAGGCCAGTCCTTCCAAAGCTTTTTCTTTGGTCTTCCGGTCCGGGTTGTTCTGGAAGACCAACTGAAGCTTGGCGATGGCATCGTGGGCGCGCAGCAGGCCGACGGTGACGCAGGCGTCTCGCTTCACGTTGTCGCGCGGAGAATCGAGAAGGTCAATCAATTTCGGACCGGCGGAGGTGTCCTTGATCTTCTGCAAAGCATTCAGGGATTCACGCGCCAAGTCTTCGTCGTTCGAGTGGGCGGAATTCACGAGATCGGGCACAGCCTGTTTGGCCATCAAAATGCCCAAGCCCTTGGCCGCTTCGCGCTGCACCTGAAAAGTGCGCGCGCTCCGCACGGCGTTTTCGAGCGCCGCGAGCACCACCGGATCCACTTCGACGCCCGGATCAATCCGCGTGTCGTCAGTCACGAAGACGCTTTTCACGTGCGTATAGCTTTTCTTCATAAAGCCTGTAAAGCCCGTTTCCGGTGATTGTCCAGTGTAGTAACCCACCATGCTCCGAATGGCCAGCGTCTGAACGCCCGGATCGGAATCTCTCGACGCCCCCGCCAAGGGTTCGAGTGCCGCCGCACTGTGAATTGAGGCGAGCGCGATGACCACGTCGCGCCGCACTCCCACGTCCGAGTCGGTCAACGCCGCTTTGAGCGCGGGAATCACCGATGGGTCGCCACTCTTTCCCAAGTCGCGAGCCGTCCGGGCGCGGACTTTGGGATCGGAGCTCTTCAGCAACGCGATCTCGGGATGGGATTTTTGGGCTTCAGGTTGGGATTTCTGAGCTTGCGCGGCCTCCGTCGCGCCAACCGGCCCCAGCAGGATCAAGATCATGAAAACAGATAAACGATTCATCGTGCCCTCATCTCCAAATCAATCAGATCTTTCATTCAGTACGTTAGCGCGCACCCACTTTTATCACCATTGGAAGGATGAGTCGAGAGCGGACCGGGTTGTAACCGCGGGAAGTTTCAGCACCGGGGACACAGGTGAGCATGTCAAATGGGCCACAGGAAATGTGAAATGGCAAAGGGCTCCGGCGGGTGCAGCGTGGAACCCTGCGAATTTGCTCTTCCTGCCATTTCCCATTTGCCATTTCCCATCTTCCATTTGAAATTCCGTCAGTAGCCCATGTGCTGAGTGGGTGCCGGCCGGGGAGCACACAGATCTGAGAGGGACGATCGCTAGAACAAGCTATCCTGCCAGCTTCGTGAGGAGCTGGGGCAGTTGTTGAGCGAACGCTGATCGAGCCATCACCATATCGCAACCCGCGGCGCGCGCTGCGGCTGCGAGTTCGCCCTGAACGTGGGACAGGAATGCCACCAGTTGGATGTTCCGCGTGGCGGGATTGGCTTTAATGGCGCGCGCCACGTCCACCGCGGCGCCGGATCGATGGTTCAAATCGAGGATGATCGAGCGCACCGGAGAGTCTCTGACGCGGTCCTCGACCTTCGAGGGATCGATCACCTCCAGCGCAACGCCCACTTGTCGGGCCGTTTGCTGAATCTTCGAGAGGAAGATCAAATCGTCAACGACCACAAGAATTGGTTCGCTCACTGGTCACCTGTACACAATTCTACTACCAAGGCGTAGCGCGGGCTTCTCGCCTGCTGTGACGCGGGCAGCCTGCCTCGCTACGGAAGGGAATTTTTGTTTGCGGCTTGGCATCTTGGTGGTACAACATCTTGCCGGAAAACCGGCTCGTATCCCACTGAAGACACCAGGAGGAGATTCTCACATGCGTCGCCTCGCCTTGAAAGTTTTGTTCTGCACCCTCAGTTTTCTGATTCCTCTTGCCGCAGCAGAAGAACCCAAGACCCTTCCAGGTTACTCGGACGATACGGCGCGGATCGAGCGCGATTGGGAGGCGAAGTTCCGCGCCATCCCCAGCCCTGAGAATCTTCGCGAATATGACCGGCGGCTGTCGGCGCGGCCCCATCACGTCGGCTCTCCTTACGACAAGGACAACGCGGAGTGGATTCTTTCCAAGTTCAGGGAATGGGGCCTCGACGCGCACATCGAGACGTTCGATGTCCTTTTCCCGACTCCCAAGGAGCGAGTGGTCGAGCTGGTTGAACCTACTAGATTTGTGGCCAAGCTTCAGGAGCCGCCGGTTTCCGGCGATCCCACCTCCAACCAACAGGCCGAGCAGCTTCCCACGTACAACGCATATTCTGTGGATGGCGATGTGACCGCGCCGCTTGTTTATGTGAACTACGGCGTTCCCGATGATTACGAGCAACTCGAGCGGCTGGGCATTTCGGTGAAGGGCGCGATCGTGATTGCGCGTTATGGCGGTTCGTGGCGCGGCATCAAGCCCAAAGTGGCGGCGGAACACGGTGCGCTCGGCTGCCTGATTTATTCCGATCCCCGCGACGACGGCTATTCTCAGGGCGACGTTTTTCCTGAAGGCGCGTGGCGGCCACCGGACGGCGTGCAGCGAGGCAGCGTGGCTGACATGCCGCTCTACTCCGGCGATCCGCTCACCCCGGGAGTCGGCGCCGTTCCGGGCGCGAAACGGCTGGCGCTGAAAGACGCGCAAACCATCACGAAAATTCCCGTCTTGCCCGTTTCCTACGGTGATGCCAAACCGCTGCTGGCGGCTCTCAAGGGGCCGATGGCTCCCAGCGATTGGCGCGGGGCATTGCCGATCAGCTATCACCTTGGGCCGGGGCCGGCCAAAGTGCATTTGAAGGTGATGTCCAATTGGGATTTGAAGCCGATAAACGACCTGGTTGCAAGAATCCCCGGTTCGACGGACGCCGACCAATGGATCATCCGCGGCAACCATCACGACGCTTGGGTGAATGGTGCTGAGGATCCACTCTCCGGGCAAGCCGCCCTGCTCGAAGAGGCTCGCGCTTTGGCCACGCTGCTCAAGCAGGGATGGAAGCCCAAGCGGACGATCATTTATTGCGCGTGGGACGGCGAGGAGCCGGGTCTGCTCGGTTCCACCGAATGGGTGGAGACGCACGCCGACGAACTGGAACAGCACGCCGCGGTGTACATCAACAGCGACTCCAACGGGCGAGGCTATCTCGGCATGGCTGGCTCGCATTCACTCGAGAGATTCATCAACGGCGTGGCGCGAGATGTCCAGGACCCGGAGAAAAACATTTCGGTCTGGAAACGGGAACAATTGCGGCGGATCGAGGGCGCGGGCCCTCGCCGCGGCCCCGCGCCCGGCGGTTCCATCGACCAACGCAGGGAAGCGCGCGAAAGGCGTGACCTGAGAATCGGCGCGCTGGGTTCGGGCTCCGACTACACGCCTTTTCTCCAGCACCTCGGCATCGCGTCACTGAATCTCGGCTATGGCGGGGAAGACGGTGGCGGGATCTACCATTCGATCTATGATGACTTCTATTGGTATACCCATTTTGCGGACACCGATTTTGTGTATGGCCGCGCGCTGGCACAAACCGCCGGGACCGCGGTGATGCGCTTGGCGGACGCCGAGCTCCTGCCCTACGACTTTACGGACTTCGCGGACACGCTGAAGCGCTACGTGACTGAGGTGCAGGATCTCTTGAAGGAAAAGCAGGACGAAATCCGCGAGCGCAACCGTGAGATTGAGGAAGGCGTTTTCACCGCCACTGCCGATCCCAAGAAGACGTTCGTCCCGCCGCCGATCGAGCCGGTGCCGCCCTATCTTAATTTCGCGCCTCTGGAAAATGGACTGGTCTCTGTGACCCGGGCCGCAGAACACTATCAGCGTGCGCTCGCTAAGGCGGAGGGCGAGGGTGGCGCGGCGCTGGCCCACGCGTCACTTCAATCGATTAACCAAGAGCTGATTCAGGCCGAGCGCACCCTGACCACACCGGATGGGCTTCCCGGCCGGCCCTGGTACAGACATCAGATCTACGCGCCGGGCTTCTATACAGGCTATGGCGTGAAGACCCTGCCCGCGGTTCGCGAAGCAATCGAGCAGAAGCGCTGGCAGGCGGCTGACGAGGGCATTAACATGGTTGGCAAGGTCTTTGAGAATGAAGCGCGCGTGATTGATACCGCCGCGGGGGAGTTGGAAAAAATCACTCATTGAGCGATGGGAGTCATTGGGTGATTGAGTGATTTGGTGATTGAGCGATTGAGAGGAGCCGGAAACCGGAAAAGCGGCAACTAGAGGCGATCGTGTGATTGGCTTCAATCACGCAATCACCAAATCACTCAATCGCTCAATGACTAGTCCGGACGTCCGTGCAGGCGATCGTAAACGGAGCGCGCGCATGTGGTACCGAGAGACTCGTTGTAGAGAGATTTCAAACCGAGGAGGGCCCTGACTTCTTCGTCGAACATGTGGAGAGTTTTCAGATCGTTCTGCTTGATGGGAAACCGCTTCCCATCGTGGTACCAGAACTTCTGATACCCATAGTCTTCGAGCTCACATTTCAGCCGTCGAACCATGAAGTGCGGCGGCCCTGACGGAGCCCATGCGCCCTTTGAATCACGGATTAACACCAGGCTGCAATTATTCTTCGTGACCTCGATGGACGCTGGACTAGTCCCGGCATCCACAACTTCGAAACCCACCTGTTCAAACTGCCTACGAATATCCATTCCGTTCGTCACCGCGCCTCCTGCTTCGAGAGTCACCCTGTCCTGAGCGTAGGGCCGGGGCTTGCCCCGGTCCTGCCGAGCGGGACCGACCCAAGGGTCGGCCCTACATGCTCATGTTAGAATGGAAGTTTATTTGACCTATGATGAAGAATGCAAGGACGCTCACCCAAGAAAATTCGCGTGTCCATGAAGGGCCGAAAGATGTGCTCTCCCTGATTGGGAATACGCCCCTCCTGTGCTTGCAGAAGGTCGGGCGCGAGTTCCCCGAGGTCGAATTCTACGCCAAAGCCGAGTGGGAGAATCCTGGCGGCTCGGTGAAAGACCGTCCGGCGCTGAACATCATTCTCGAGGCCGAGCGCGCCGGTCTGATGAAGAAGGAAAAAACTCTGATCGATTCCACTTCCGGCAACACGGGCATTGCCTACGCCATGATCTGCGCCGCGCGCGGGTACCGCCTCAAGCTCTGCATGCCTGCCAATGTGAGCGTGGAGCGCAAACGGATTCTGCACGCCTACGGCGCGGAAATCGTTTTCACCGACCCCATGGAGGGCTCGGATGGCGCCATTCGAGGGGTTCGCGAGATGGCTGCGGAGAATTCTGGACTCTATTTCTACGCCAATCAATACGACAATCCCGCCAATTGGAGAGCTCATTATCAGAGTACAGCGCCGGAAATTTTCAGCCAAACCGATGCGCGCATCACTCACTTCGTGGCTGGCCTGGGAACCAGCGGGACGTTTGTGGGCACGGCGCGGCGATTGAAGGAGCTGAATCCTGAAATACGATGCATCTCATTCCAGCCAGACGATCCCTTTCACGGCCTGGAAGGCATGAAGCACATGGCCACCGCCATCAAGCCGGGCATCTACGACCCGAGCGTTGCGGATGAAGATCTGGGAATTTCAACGGAAGAAGCCTACGTGATGACGCGGCGCTTGGCGCGCGAAGAGGGCCTGCTGGTCGGCGTCTCGTCGGGCGCAGCCATGGTCGCGGCCTTGAAAGTTGCTCAGCAAGCGCGGCAAGGCGTCATCGTGACCATTTTCCCGGACAGCGGGGATAAGTATCTGAGCGAGAGATTTTGGAACGAAGGACATTGAAGCATCGAGTGATCGGGCGATTGGGTGATTGAGTGATTGACGATGATTCTAGTTGTTCTGCCAGGCCATTTGGAAGCAATCAAGAGGCACGGGCACGAGGACTACCCAAACGAGTGCTGTGGAATGCTTCTCGGCGTTTCCGACGGTGAGGAAAAGAGAGTCCGTGAAGTTATTCCACTGAGAAATTTGCGGCATGACGCGCAACGGGCCCAAGCAGTCCTGCCGCTTGATGAACCAGGCAGGGAATCTGAGCGCAATCGGTTCTTGATCGATCCGCTGGAGCAATTGCGGGTGGAAAAGGACGCGCGGGCGCGCAAGCTGGAGGTCCTCGGGTATTACCATTCGCATCCGGACCATCCGGCGCGGCCATCTCAGTACGACCGGGATCACGCTTGGCCGTGGTATTCTTACGTGATCGTCTCCGTCGAGCGCGGCGAGCCGAACGATCTGACGTCATGGGTACTGTCCGACGATCGCTCCCGCTTTGACCCGGAGTCGATAGAAGTCCCGGATACTTAGGCTGCTCGCTGCATCAAATCCATAGTGGCGCTGCGCAAATTGCCGCTGTTGCAGATCCTGACGCCCTGACGATTGGGCGAGAAACAGCCAGTATTGGGTAGGGAGGAAATCGAATGTCAGTGAAAGTCATTATTCCCACTCCGCTCCGTCAATACACGGAGAAAAAAGAGTCGATCGAGCTCGAGGCCAAGACCGTGGCTGAGGCGCTGGCGAGCTTGACCGGCCAGTACGCCGACCTCCGCCGCCATCTTTACAACGACGAAGGTAAACTGCGCACTTTTGTGAACATCTACCTGAACGATGAAGACATTCGCTATTTACAAAAAGAGCAGACGCCGCTCGGCACCAACGATGTGATCAGCATTGTGCCCTCAATTGCGGGAGGAAGTTCTCAGTTATCAGTCTTCGGCTCCCAGTGAGAACAACAGCTCACGTCAAGAACAGAAGGCAACTGACTACTGACAACGGACAAAGGACAGCCTTATGGCAACACTGATTGAAGCTCCAGTGGTGAAACTGACGAAAGACGAAATCCTTCGCTACAGCCGGCATCTCATCATGCCGGAAGTGGGGATGGACGGTCAGCTCAAGCTCAAGCAAGCCAAGGTGCTGTGCATCGGCGCGGGCGGACTAGGCTCGCCGCTGGCGCTTTATCTGGCTGCGGCCGGCGTGGGGAAGCTCGGCATTGTTGATTTCGACGTGGTGGACTTCACCAACCTTCAGCGCCAGATCATTCATGACACGAACGACGTAGGTCGCCCCAAGTTGACTTCGGCGCGCGAGACCATTGCGGACATTAATCCCAACGTTGAGGTGGTGGGATTCGAAACGCGCCTGACTTCGGAGAACGCCCTTGAAATCTTCAAGGATTTTGACATCGTCGCCGACGGCACGGACAATTTTCCGACGCGATACCTGGTGAACGACGCGTGTGTTCTCTTGGGCAAGCCCAATGTTTACGGGAGCATTTTTCGTTTCGAAGGGCAGGCGTCCGTCTTTTATGCGAAGGAAGGGCCGTGCTATCGGTGCCTTTATCCCGAACCACCTCCGCCGGGGCTGGTTCCGAGCTGCGCGGAAGGCGGCGTGCTGGGCGTGTTGCCGGGCATCGTGGGTTGCATCCAGGCGATGGAGGTCATCAAACTGATCATCGGCCGCGGCCAACCGCTCATCGGCCGGTTGCTCCTCTTTGACGCGCTGAGCATGAAGTTCCGCGAGCTCAAGCTGCGCAAGAATCCCGAGTGCCCGGTGTGCGGCGAACATCCGACCGTCACCAAGCTGATTGACTACGACCAATTCTGCGGCGTTCGTGGCGAGGACCACATCGTCCCGATTACGGTTCCGGAGATTTCCGCGCGAGAAGTGAAGAAAATGATGGACGAGAAAAAGCCGTTCGTGCTCGTCGACGTGCGCGAGCCGCACGAGGTCCAGATTTGCCGGATTCCGGGTTCGACGTTGATTCCACTTGGCGACGTGCCCAAGCGCATGAACGAACTGAATTCGGCGGACGAGATTGTCGTCCACTGCCGCTCCGGGCAGCGCAGCGCGCAGGCCGTCGGTCTTCTCATGAAGGCGGGCTTCCGCAAGATTCACAACCTCAAAGGCGGCGTGCTCGCTTGGGCCGATCAAGTCGACTTCACTATGCCGAAGTACTGATAGGGCTCTTGCCGATTGATTGCGCGCGTTGGGATTCTTGTTTCGAGAGGTGTTCGATGGCCTTGAAAGTTGGTGACCGCGCACCCGATTTTAAATTGCCCGCTGTGATTGGCGATGAACAGGAAGAGTTTCAGCTTTCGAGTCACAGGGGGAAGAACGTCGTACTTCTCTTTTACGCGCTCGATTTCACGCCAGTGTGCTCGGCCGAGCTGCCGCCGTTCGAGGAAGATATGGCCAAGCTGGTCGGACACGGCGCGGTAGTGCTGGGAATTTCCACCGACTCGGTTTTTTCCCACGCTGCGTTTCAAGAATCTTTGGGCGGCTTGAATTTCCCTCTCGCTTCGGACCGCTGGCCTTACGCGGAGACAGCAAAAGCCTACGGGCTTTTTCCCGCCACCAAGCATCAGTTCGGCGGCGTCAATGATCGCGCCGTATTTGTGGTCGACCGAGAAGGAAAGATCGCTTGGATGAAGATCTATGAGCTCGCCGAGCAGCCTAGCGTTGATGAAGTGCTCAGCGCCCTCAAGAGCATATCGTAAGAGCCGCACTCGTCCCTCGTCATTTGTCACTCGCCCTTCGTCCGTTGTTATGTCCGAGGTTGCGGAGAATGGGCGCAAAGGACAAATGACCAAGGACAAAGGACACCTCGATGGACCTAAAAGACTTCTTCCTCTAAGAGCGCGCTTCAGCGCCAATGGTCCTCGCGATATTCGCGGATCCGCCGGTCGTGCCGGATATCGCGGCGCAGCGCCCTCCGCCTCTGCCTGTCATAACGGAGCCGCTCCCTATCTGCCCTCGCTTCCGGACTGTGCCTGCCAAACTGATAGATGTCGGATCGCAGGTGCTGTGCATCCCTTTGGGTCTGCCAGTTGAGCCGCCGTGCCTCACGCCAGTCTTCACGCTGATCGGCGCGCGATCCGGGCGGAGTTTCGTAAGGGTTCTGCGCGCGAGCCGCCACAGCGCCCGTCGCGAAGGCAAGCGCGCTGGCCAGACTTCCAGACAATGCCCATTTTCGAATGTCGGAGATCATTAGTTGTTCCTCCCAGCCTCCTCTTTCCCACATCCAATCAAACACGCAGGGAGGAGAAAAGTTTCGCAGGCGCGACCTGATCTGTACTTGCCCTGATCCTGGATGTTGACGGCCAGCGCCGACTCTGTATCGGCCTCGTGGTAGCATAGTCATTTTGAGGCACGGCAAAACACGAATCTACGGGTTCAAGCGAATATGAGAATTGTTGTTACGGGCGCGGCGGGATTGTTCGGAAATGCTCTGGCTCAGGTCTTCAGCACGCGGCACGAAGTGTTCGCGCTCACGCACGCTGAGCTGGACATCACCGACGCTGGCGCAGTGCGCGCGGCTTTTGCCAGGCTCAGACCCGAAGCCGTGGTCCATCCCGCCGGAATTCCCGATCTCGATATCTGCGAAGCCGAGCCGGGCAAGGCGTTCCTGGTGAACTTTCACGGCACGCGGCACGTGGCAGAGGCGGCGCGCGAAGTGGGCGCGGGCATGGTCTACATTTCAACCGACGCAGTGTTTGACGGGACGAAGCAATCGCCCTACAGGGAGTCGGACCCAACCATCCCGCCCACGGTTTACGGGCGCACGAAGCTGCGCGGCGAACAGATTGTCTTGAGTCTCGCGAATCATTGGATTTTCCGCGTCTCCCTGCTCTTCGGCCCGGGCAAAACCAACTTTGTCGAAAAGGCCTTGCAAAAGCTACGCGCTGGCGAACGACCTGTTGTTGCTTCAGACCAGCTTGGCTCGGCGACCTACACCGTCGGCGCGGCACAGAAGATCATGGAGGTTGTGGAAGCGCGCCGCTGCGGACTCTATCATCTCTCGAACCAGGGTGCCTGCTCGCGGCTGGAGCTGGCGCAAGAAGCGGCGCGGCTTGCAGGACTCGATCCGCTCAACGTGATCGGCAAGCCCTCCGCTCAGATGGGCCGGCGAGGCGTTCGGCTGAAGTATGCAGTGATGGAAATGGCCGCACTCAAGCAGGCCGGATTCGAACTGCCGCGCCCCTGGCAAGCGGCGTTAGCGGATTACGTAGGAACCAGGAATTAGGAGTTAAGAATTAGGGGCCGGACCGCGATCACCGCAGCGATTCTCTCACCTCCTGCAGCCATTCCGGCCGCTTCAACACCTCGCGCGGCTTGGCGCCGTCCGGCGCGCTGACGATGCCATCTTTTTCCATTATGTCGATCAATCGCGCGGCGCGCCCGTAACCCAGACGCAAGCGGCGTTGGAGCAAGGAAGTTGAGGCCTTGCCGGACTCGACCACGATCTCGACTGCCTCGTTGTAAACTTCGTCGAGCTCGGCGGGATCTTCCTCCTCCGCGACGTCTGTCTCGACGTCGCGCTCCTTGTCCCGGAACGGCTTCAGGAATTCTTCGTTGTAGTGCGGCTGAGACTGAGCCTTCCACCATTCTACGACCTTGCCGATTTCTTTCTCGGTTACCAGCGGCCCGTGCAGGCGGAGCAGGCGCGCGGTGCCGGGTGGCATAAAGAGCATGTCGCCGCGGCCGAGCAGAGCCTCGGCGCCGTTGGCGTCGAGGATAGTGCGCGAATCCACTTTGGAAGCGACGCGGAACGAAACTCGCGATGACATATTGGCTTTGATGAGCCCGGTGATCACGTCCACCGAGGGCCGCTGCGTGGCGAGGATCAAGTGAATGCCCACGGCGCGCGCCATTTGCGCCAGGCGCGTGATGGATTCCTCGACGCCCTGCGGTTCCACCATCATCAAGTCGGCCAGCTCGTCGATGACGATCACGATGTAAGGCAGCGGCCGCTCGGGCTCGCCGCTGGTGTCAAAAAGATTCAATGTGGAGTCAGGCTCGAAAATCTTATTGTACTGTTCGATGTTTCGCACCCCGTGTTCGGCGAGTTTCTTCAGGCGCTCCTCCATCTCGATGGTCGCCCGCCGCAGCACATTCGCAGCCTGCTTGGGCTCGGTCACGATGGGCGTATACAAATGCGGGACGCCATCGTAGAGGCCGAGCTCCAGCCGCTTGGGATCGATCATGATGAACTTCACTTCCTCCGGCGTCGCCTTGCAAAGAATCGAGATCACCAGAGCGTTGATGGACACGCTCTTTCCCGAGCCGGTCGACCCGGCGATCAAGAGATGCGGCATCTGGCCGAGATCGAAGACTTTGATCTTGCCCGTGATGTCCTTGCCCAGGCAAAGGGTGAGCTTCGAGGGCGATGAGCCGAATTCACTCGATTCGATCATCTCGCGAAGGTAAATGATTTCGCGGTGGAGGTTGGGCACCTCAATGCCCACGGTGGACTTGCCGGGAATCCGGTCAATCAAAATGGATTCCGCTTTCATCGCCAGGCACAAGTCATCGACAAGGTTGGTGATGCGGCTGTATTTCATTCCCGCTTCGGGCTTGTACTCATAGGTGGTGACCACCGGCCCGGGATGGATCTGCGTCACCGTGCCCATCACGGCGAACTCACTGAACTTTTCCGTCAGGCGCGCGGCGCGCTGCTTGAGCTCCTCTTCGTCAATTCCCTGGGAATCCTCGGGAGGCCGCAAGAGTGCGGGGCTCGGCAGCTTGTATGAGGTGTGAGCGCTGCGGCCAGTAATCCTGGGCGGCGCGGGCCGCTGGTCCCGCTGGGCGGGATCGTCATCCAGGCCACGGGCGCGCACCACAGGAGGCGCCGCAGGCGCAGGGTTGGAAGCGATGGCAGAACGCTCTTGCGCTCGAGATTCGAAACTCGAAACCCGAAATTCGTTCCCCGCTGGGCGAATTTCGATTTTCGAATTTCGATTTTCGATTTTCGACTCAGTAGCCGGCGTCGCCGTCCCGCCAGGCGGGAAGATCGTCGAGGCGCGCTGCACGATGATGGGCGGTTTCCCCACGATTTGCGACTTCTCCAGTTGCCGTCTCAAGCGGCGTTCCCGGGCAGCGGCAATGCGAGCTTCCCGCCAAGCGCGCAAGCGCAGAGCAATATCTTTCAGAAAAGCCAGCCTTGCTTTGATGAATTCAAAAGCGGCGGAAAACGAAAATCGAGTGACAAGAAACAGAGAGGACAAAAGGGCCGCGCCAGAGACAATCCACGCGCCCGCTTGATTGAACGTGTGGACCAGGCCGGCAACCAGGAGGTAACCAGCCAGGCCGCCCCCGCGAATCAATCCGCCCACCGGCGGAGTGAGAGGCAGCAATTCCGCCAGCGCCGCAAGCGAGCTCACGAGCAGTAACAAGCCCACCGCTTTCGTCTTCGGCGCTTCAAACGGGCGCACCAGGACCAGTCGAATGCCAACTACGAAGAGCGTGAGGGGAATCAGATACGCTACCCAGCCGAGCGCCTGAAAAAGCAAGTCCGCCGTGTAAGAGCCCGCCGGTCCCACCCAGTTGTGAGTGCCGGGCGCGGTCCCGCCCGGCGGGATCGAGGTGTTGAGCGATTGATCGGTCGCCACGTAGGACGCGAGGCTGAGGAGCAACAGCAAGCCCGCCACGCTGAGCAGGAATCCCACCAGCTCCGATTGACGCCGCTTGTCGAGCAACCGCGGCTTGGATGTGGATGGCTTGGCGGTGAAGTCCCGCGATTTTGCGGGTGGCGCAGGGGACAGCGTTGGCATGTTCGCACCTCGCGACAGCGAACTGGCGAGAAAACCTTGCAGGCTCCGCCCTCGCGGAGCGAGCCGCCGAAGTGGCGGGTGTCAGAATAAGCTGGGCGCCGACACCCGATACCTGGCGGTCAGTGACGCAATCCCCATCCGAGGATCGATACTATCACGCCCAGCACTATGCGGTACACAACGAAAATCTTGAAAGTGCGGCGCTCGAGGTAACGAATCAGGAAGGCAATCACCGCCACGCCCACCAAGCCCGACACGATAACGCCCAGAATGAAGGGCAGGCGCATGTCTGCCGGAATTCCTTCGTGGTGAATCTCCCAGCCTTTTTTCAACACCGCGCCGGCGATGAGCGGCGTGGACAGGAGAAAGGAAAATCGGGCGCAGGTTTCACGACTCAAGCCGCGGAACAGGCCGCCCGTCATGGTGACGCCGGAACGCGAGACACCCGGAATCACCGCGAAAGCCTGAGCCACACCTACCACAACCGAGTCAACGAAACTCACGTCCTTGAGCGCCGCCTTGCTGTGCTGCACGCGCTCACCAGCCCACATCAGCAGGGCCACGATGATCATGGCCAGGCCAATCACCAGCGGCTGGCGGAACTGCTCCTCGGCGGCGTGCTCGAAAAGCAAGCCCGCAATGCCGCCCGGTATTGTGCCGAGCATCAGGAACCAGAAGAGCCTGCGGTGTTCGCTGATCTTCTCGGGCGCGGCGCCACCGACGCCGGCCACCGCCATTAGCATTTCGACCCACAAACGCCAGAAGTAGAGCAGCACCGCCACTAGCGTTCCGGCGTGTAGGGCCACGTCGAACGTCAGGCCCGGATCCTTCCAGCCCAAGAGCCACGGAAAGAGCACCAGATGGGCTGTGCTCGAAATGGGCAGAAATTCCGTCAGGCCTTGAACGACGGCTAATACGATGGCTTGATAAATTGGCATGTTTTTAATTTTGGATTTTAGATTTTGGATTTTGGATTAAGCGATGATCGCCTAGCTCTCGCTTCCGCACAATCATACTATTTTGGATTTTGGATCCTAGATTGTGGATTGAGCGCTGATCGCCTCGCTCTCGTTTCCTTAACGTCTTGATGGAGGCGACGGTCATAGCGACGATCTCGTTCGCTTCTTTCGATAGAGCACTGAGCTTATCACCTGTTGCGAGTTTGGCCCCCTCCAAGATTTCGAGCCAATAGATCAACTCATCCGCTTCCTCCTCAACGATTCCTAACTTCGCAATCACGTCTGAGCCTGACCTTCCTCGACACGCCGACCGATAGTTCGCGCCCACAGAGGTAGCCGAGCGGAGCAGTTGGCGGCAGATTATATCTGCGGAACGGGTTCTCGGAAGTGTTTCAACAAGCTGAATAACTGCCAATCCAAAATCCTTAGTCCTCGCTTTGAAAGTCTGCTCGTCCATTGCGCACCCAAAATGTGAATTCCTAATCCAAAATCCAAAATCTAAAATCCAAAATCATTAGTTCTTCGTCTTCGCTTTGAAAGTCTGCTCGTCCATTGCGCACCCAAAATGTGAATTCCTAATCCAAAATCCAAAATCTAAAATCCAAAATCGCTACGGGCATTTTGCCAGCCGCTTGGGATAAATCACCCGCCAATGCGCATCCTTTGCCTTCGCGTCACCCAACGCTTCCAGCGTCCATTCACTGCCTCCTTCGGCGAGGTGAGGCAGCTTGATGTGAAGGATGTAAGACTCAGTCATCTCCTGAGCGAAGCTGCGCGAGGCCACGAGAAGCTTGTTGCGATCTTGAGGCGTCAGATCGGTAGCTCCGGCCGCCGCCGATTGGTTTGGAGTGGAAGAAAAGATCAAGTAGTCCCCGCCGGTCGCTTCGATCAAGTCGCGAAGCGCCGCTGCGCCTATCGAATCCGTCGCCGCCGCGCCCCCGGTCGCGAGAGCTGACTCCGGCAGAAAACCGAACAGGCGGACTCCGCCCGCCAGCATTTTCTGCTCGGCATCGTTCTTCTGCGCCGGGCTCCAATCCCCACTCATATCGGCAATCAGACAAATCACGTCGCCGGGATGAGGCTCCCCAAGCATCGCGAGCGCCTGCGTCATCGCATCGGAGAGACCGTTCTCTGCCGTTCCACCCGGTCCCGCACCAGAACTCGCTTCGAGCCCGGCTAACGCTGTGTTCACCGCCTCGCGGCCTTGACTGAAATCGATCTTCTCTGGCTTAGGATTTGCGAATGTCAGCAACGCCACCGGCGCTTGTGCAGGCATCCACGAAATCAAGCCTTCGGCCATCGCGAGCTCCGACCGCCACTTGGCTTGGTCCCGAGTCATGGCCGCGCTTGCGTCTACGAGAAAAAGCAACCGGTGCGGACTTCCGTCGTATTTCGCGGAAGTAATCTCGCTGTTTCCGCCCTGAATCTTGCCGCGGAAATGCGCGGCGTCCAAGCTTCTCACCGGCTCATCCTCGGCGTTGAAAACGCTCACGGTCACAGTGCGATTCAGGCACGCGTCTTCCTGCGCAGGCAACGAGCCAACTACCACTGTCAGGGCGATGGCCACCAAGCCAAGCCTGGCAAGCGGAAACTGGAAACTGGAAATTGGAAACTGGTTCTTCATATCCAAACGCATCCTTAACGCCTCGCTGAGTGTAACACGCGACTGCGTTTCCGTTGCCACGCCAGGCGCCCATCAATCACAAATCAGAAATCGAAAATCGGCAATCGAGAATCGACGATCCCGCCGCTTCCCGATCGCCACTGTCCTCCTGAGACACCTCATGCGGATTAGCCCTCGCGCGACCGGATCGGAGAAGAGCACAGGCATGAGTGCCTGTGCCATTGCCGATTAGCCCTCGATTGCTTCGAGCTTCTCCAGCTCGGTTCGCGGCGGCGGGGGATTTCCGTTATCATCCAACCCATATTTCACCCGATCCCACAGGCTGGGTCGCCGCAGGCGGAAGACGCGATGCCGCAGCCGATTTTCGAGCGCTTGCCGCAAAGGCGGCTCCTGGATTGGGCCGACTCCAGCGCCGGTCTCCGCGCTGCCGCCATTCCCGCGTAAAGCCTGCCCCGAGCCCGCCGAAGAGCGGGAATCCATAGCCTTGCCATTTCTTCCTTTTCCGTTCGGGCCTGGCATCTCCGTAACTCTCCAGTAACTACAGTTTCAACGTGTTTAATGGCCCTCGTCCACAACGCCCGCCCACTCAAGTCTTAGCCGTAAGCCGTTAGCATCAGGCCAGTGCCGTTCCAACTTAATGAGGCGGTGAGTTCAGTTCCTGTCCTGCCCAGCGTCAGACGGTACTTGACTTACGCGGATTAGGCGCAACAAGTTGGAACGGCACCAGTTGCGAGATTTTGCGCAACATTTGGCTTTGAACCTAAAGAATGGCTTCGTTCCAAAGGCATTTGTGTTTGTTTTCAACAACATGGTGGCTTCGAACCTCATTTTTAACATCTTTTTTTCGGGCAGCTCTCTCCGCCAAGCTTACCGTGCTCATTCTAAAAGACATTCCAGTTTCGTTTCGCGGTTTTTCAGAGGTGGAGTATCCCCTGGAATTGGAATGGCAAATCTGAGGTGGTTCAGAAGATCGAATCAACCTATGGTGGGTCACGTCGGCCACCTCACTTTCTCGGCTTTCCAGGCCGCGCAAGCGAGAGTATTCGCCATCCAGTTGTGTCGGATCGCCTCGACTGCACTTTCGGGCCGATAGGTCGGTGAGATTTGCTGACCGAACCTCTCGAAAAGCGCTGCGGCGCCGCCTGCCCCGCCCGCACGGAATTTCTGCGGCAACCGGTGGGCAAATCTGCCCTGCTTTGAGGCATTGAGAGAAGAATGGGCCTTGCCCGCCGGGGTTCGCGGACCGGTAGACTTCTGGGCGTTAAGCTGATGGGCGACTAGAATGGCGGGCGTTCGAACGGGCGATTTGCGCAGGCACACAGAAACCTCCTTGGCGCGTACGCTCCAAACACCCCGGTCCTATGACCAACTAGCTTTAGATAAAGGATACTAAGATAGGGGTTGCTTGTCAAGGACTAATCACCGGAATTTTGGATTTCGGATTTTAGATTTTGGATTGGGAAGACGTCCGTTGTCCGTTGCTCTCAGTCCTTCGGTAATTCAGTTTTTCACTGACCGTCAAACTGGTGTACAGGCGGACAACTGACAGCCACGGACAACGGACAACTGACAGCGGACAAATGCCTAATCCAAAATCCAAAATCGTCACACTTCCAGCACCACCGGCGCCACCATGGGCCGCTTGCCGGTTTCCTGGTCGAAGTGTTTACGCAGCGCGGTGCGGATTTTTTCTTTAATCACGCCCCAGTCGCCGACTTCCTCCACATTGGATTTCTCGATGGTTTTCAAAATCACCTGGCGGGCGCTTTCCATCAGGTCCTTGGCCTCATCGAACGCCACGAAGCCGCGCGAAACGATCTGCGGTTCGGCTTCAAGCGCTCCGGTGTGCTCGTTGATGGCGATAATGGGGATCACAATGCCGTCTTCGGAAATGTGGCGTCGCTCTTTCAGGATGACGTCGCCGACCTCGTCGAAGGTGCCCACGTCAATGCAGACGCGGCCGACCTTCACGCGCGGCCTGCGGCGCGCGCCTTGGGCGTCAAATTCCAGCACGTCACCGCTTTCCAGAAGAAAGACCTCGCCTGAGACCGCCGCCAATTGCTGCGCAGTTTCCACGTGACGAAAAAGCTGGCGGTATTCCCCGTGGATAGGGACGAAATACTTGGGCCGGATGAGGTTCAGCATCAGCTTCAATTCTTCCACGCTGGCGTGCCCGGAAACGTGGACGGGCGGCTGGCTGCCATCCTGATAGTGGACGTGAGCGCCGCGGCGGTAGAGATGGTCCATCATGCGGAAGATCGACTTCTCGTTGCCGGGAATGACGCGCGCCGAAATCACCACATCGTCGCCGGGCTCGACCGAGACGAAGCGGTGGCTTTTCACCGCGACCCGCGAGAGCGCCGCCATCGGCTCGCCCTGGCTGCCGGTCAACATGAGGGCCACCTGTTTGGGGGGCAATCGGCGGATGTCCTGGGGCGGGACGAGAAGTCCCTCGGGAATATGCAGCCGGCCCATCTGTTGAGCGATCTCGGCGTTCTGCATCATGCCGCGTCCGATGAAGCACAGCCGGCGCCCATGTTCTTGAGCAAGGTTGGCCACCACCTGGAGCCGGTGCAGGGAAGTGGAGAAACAGGAAATCAGCACGCGGCCTTTGCTTTGCTCCATGATTTCCGCGAAACGCTCGCGGACGGCCTGTTCCGAGGGCGTCATTCCGGGGCGCTCGACGTTGGTGGAATCAGAGAAGAGGGCGAGTACGCCCTTGCGGCCGTAATCGGCGAGCGTGTGCAAGTCGCTGACGCGGCCGTCGGTGGGGGTCGGATCGAATTTGAAATCACCGGTGTGGATCACAGTGCCGACCGGAGTGGTCAGGGCCAGCGCGCCGGATTCAATAATGCTGTGCGTGAGGTGGATGAACTCGACGTGGAACGGGCCAATATCGAAGGGACGATTGGGCTGCATCTCGCGCAGTTGGACGACGTCCGCCAGGCCGTGTTCCTCCAGTTTGGCGCGCGCCAGGGCCAGCGTGAAGGGCGTGCCGTAAACGGGCGCGTCAATCTCATCCACCACGTAAGGCAGCGCCCCGATGTGGTCCTCGTGCCCGTGGGTCAAGAGGATGGCGCGGATCCGGCTCCGGTTCTCACGCAGATAGGTAATATCAGGGATGATGATGTCCACACCGAGTAATTCTGCATCCGGAAATGTGATGCCGCAGTCGACCACCACCAGATGGTCGCCGAACTCGAAGACCATCATGTTCATCCCGAACTCGCCCAGGCCTCCAAGCGGGATGGCTCTCAACTTGTCGTCAGGGGAAGGAATGGCGTGCCTCCTTGGTACGGAGTCATCCTAGCACAACTCGCAGAAGGCGGCAGGCAGAAGGCAGAAAGCAGCAGGCAGAGGACTGAAGAATGGCAAATCGATCATGGGAAATGTGAAATGGTCCCGGTTATCCGATGCTCAGCCATTTGCCATTTCCCATTTACCATGGCCCATTTTCCATTTTTCCCGTAGCGCACTCGAACAATTTGCCAAACTGCTCCAATGTCAATTGCTCGGCGCGGACGGTGGAAGATAGACCAAGCCGCTCGAGCTCCTCCCCGACTCCTTGACGGGAAATGATGGCGGACAAATTGTTCGTCAGACTTTTCCTCTTGTGCGCGAAGCAGAGTTTGACAAACTCCAGGAATCTCTCTTCTTGCGCCACGGACATTTCGGGAAACCTAGGCGTCATCTTGAATTCGACGAGAGCGGATTGAACCTTGGGCGGAGGCGAAAACGCTCCGGGCGGAATGGTGAACAGAACGCGAGGCTGAGAGAAAAGCTGCACCGAGACGGAGAGGTATCCGTAATCGCGCCGGCCGGGCGCAGCCACAAGCCGGTCCGCGACTTCCCTTTGAACGAGCAGCGCCATGCCGCGAATCGCGCGGCGAAAATTCCTCAAGCGGTCGATGATGGGCGAGGTGATGTAATAGGGGAGATTGCCAACCACGTAGCACTGATCGGCGCCGTGGCGCCGGCAGATGTCGGCGAAATCGACCGCAAGAATGTCCGCCCGAATTATTTCCACCTGCGCATCGGCTCGGAATTGCTCTTCCAGTTTTGCGGCCAAGCTCCGGTCCACCTCGATTGCCACCACGCGACCGGCGCGCTCCCGCAAAAGACCGGTCAACGCGCCCCGCCCCGCCCCGATTTCGATCACCAAGTCGCCCGCGCCGAGCCCGAGCGAACTCACGATCCGCTTGCAATAATGCGAGCCAGTGAGAAAGTGTTGGCCCAGCCTTGGTCGGCGCCGTTGTGGCATGTGTAGTTGGCAGGTGGCTTGGGTCGATGCGGTGGCAAAATGCAGAACGAGGCCTGGGCAACACAACAGCAAATCAATGACGGCCTGCTGCTAACTCGTTACAGCATACTCTACCGAGCGAGGGCTAGCCACGCGTTTTGAGGCCTCCAGAATCTCCAGCCCCACGACGTTGCCCTCCTTGTCGTAGTCGAGGATCATTCCCGGCTTATCTTCGTCGCTTTCTTCAATGGGCGAGTCGCTAAGCACGATTCGCAACACGTCGACCTCGGGATCGTAAGTCACTCTCACATTTCCCTCCAGTATTTCTTGATCTTTGTGATCCGGTACGCTGTCACGACCACTGCTGGGTCCCTGGAGTCGTCCACGATGACCCTCACCAGGAAGATTTTACCACCGAAGTCGCACTTGGACTGATACGCCTTGAGGTCTCCTCTCTCTGGAACGACCTGCTCCGGCTTTTCGAGCACTGCATCAAGCATATCCAACGGCGGCTTATCTCCTGTCGGGCATGATCGGAGAGTCGGTAGTTCACGGTGCCTCTCCGAAAAACGGGCCTAGCTATTCTAGCTCCTAACTCCTAGCTTCTAGCTTCTCTTTTTCTTGACTTTGCCAATCTCCTCTTCTAACGTACCAGACTCAAGAAGCTTTTCTGCCCGCAGAGGAGTCTGACATGAAAATCACCTTTGTGGCCTCTGAAGGTGTGCCCTTCTCAAAGACAGGCGGTTTGGCGGACGTGGTGGGCGCGTTGCCCAAGGCGCTCGCGGCGAGTGGGCATGACGTGAACGTCCTGCTTCCTCGTTACCGAATGACCAAGCCCGGGAAAACGATTCCGCTATTCAAGAGCGTCACCATTCCGCTCTCGTCGGGTTTCCTCTTTGCTTCGATCCAGGATGGCGGTGAGGCGGCGCGTGTCCACACCTACCTGGTCGATTGTCCCGAGCTTTTTGACCGCGACGGGCTTTATCAGGACAAGGGCGAGGATTACCACGACAACGCCAAGCGGTTCGCGGCGTTCTCGCTTGCCTGCCTCGAATTCATCAAGCGAAGCGCCAACCCTCCCGACGTGATTCACTGTCACGACTGGCAAGCCGCGCTAGTGCCTATTTACCTTCGCAATCTCTATCAGGGCGACGCATTTTTTGAGCGCTCTTCCGTGCTCTTTACGATTCACAACCTGGGCTATCAAGGCCTGTTTCCGCCGCACATCCTGCCCCAGATTTCGCTGCACAGCGGACTGTTTACCATCGACGGGCTTGAATACTACGGAAAAATCAATTTGCTGAAAGGCGGAATTCTGTTTTCTGATTTCATCAACACGGTCAGCCGAAAGTACGCGGAGGAAATCCAGACGCCGGAGTTCGGTTACGGCTTGGAAGGCGTGCTCAAAAGTCGTGCCGACCGATTGACGGGAATTGTGAACGGCGTTGACTATGATGACTGGCATCCGGCCACCGACAAGCTGATCGCCGCTCATTATTCCCCCGAGGACCTGAAAGGCAAACAAACCTGTAAAAAAGCGCTGCTCGAGAAAATGGGTGTCAAGCAGCCGGCGCTCGACCGCCCGGTGATCGGCATCGTCTCGCGGTTCGCAGCGCAAAAGGGATTTGATCTGATCGCGGAAATCGCCGAGCGGCTCATGTCGATGGACCTTTACATCGTCGCGCTGGGCACCGGCGACCCGCAGTACGAGCAATTGTTCCGCGCCATGGCGGAGCGATATCCCGACAAGTTCCTGGTGAAGATCGCTTACGACAACAATCTGGCCCACCAGATCGAGGCCGGCGCGGATATGTTTCTGATGCCTTCGCGCTACGAGCCCTGCGGCCTGAATCAAATCTACAGCATGAAGTATGGCACCGTGCCCGTGGTGAGGGCCACCGGCGGGCTCGACGACACCATCGAGCCATTTAACGGGAAAACCGGGACCGGATATAAGTTCACGGAATATTCTGCTGAGGAACTGCTGGCCACCATCGGCAAAGCGGTGGCGGATTATCGCCAGCCCAAAGTCTGGCAGAAAGTGATGCTCAACGGCATGGCGAAGGACTATTCCTGGGCGTCCTCGGCCAAGGAATACGTTAAGATTTACGAGACTCTGCGCAAGGCAAAAGTGCGCACCAAATCCGTGCCCGCGGCATCAATATGATGGAGTGATTTTGCGATTGAGCGATCGAACTCATTGTGTGATTGAGCGATTGGGTGATCGGGCGATTGACAAAGAGACTATTCAATCACCCAATCGCCCGATCACCCAATCACTCAATGTGTTAGGGGGGTAAGATGTCCGTGAAAAACATCCACGAATTCAGTGACCAGAATTTTGAGCAGGAAGTGTTGAAATCCGACAAGCCGGTGATGTCTGGGAATAAGATCCATGAATTTAGTGACCAGAATTTCGAGCAGGAAGTGTTGAAATCCGACAAGCCGGTGCTGGTGGATTTTTGGGCCGCTTGGTGCGCGCCGTGCCGGATGATTGCGCCGGCCGTCGAGGCGATCGCGGAACAGTACGCGGACCGTGCCAAGGTCGGCAAAGTGAACGTGGACGAAAATCTTTCAGTGACGGGCCGCTACAATATCCGCGGCATCCCTACGCTGCTCTTGTTCAAGAACGGTGAAATTCAGGAGCAGGTCGTGGGCGCCACCACGAAGGAAGCCATCTCCAAGCTCATCGAAAAGCATCTCTAAGAAGTGTCTCAGTTCGTCAGTATGTCAGTCTGTCAGTTCGTCAGTGTCGCAGTTTTTCAGTCACTGACAAACTGAAGTACTGATGCACTGACGAACTAAATCCGCCAATGTCAAAGAACCTGGTTGTTGTCGGCGTGCAGTGGGGAGACGAGGGCAAGGGCAAAGTCGTCGACGCACTCGCCGAGCATTTTGACATTGTGGCTCGTTATCAAGGCGGCGCCAACGCCGGCCACACGGTGGTGGTGGGCGAGAAAAAGTTTGTGTTGCAGCTTCTCCCCACTGGAATTCTGCGCGCAGGAAAAGTTGCCGTCATCGGGAACGGCGTGGTGGTGGACCCCGAGGCTTTGTTCCACGAGCTTGAAGCAATCGAGAAGGCCGGTGTCGAGGTGGGCGACCGCCTTCGGGTAAGCGATCGCGCCCATTTAATTCTCCCCTACCACCGAACCCACGAACTCGCTGCCGAGGCGGCGCGCGGCGCCGGCAAGATCGGGACAACGGCGAAGGGCATCGGACCTTCTTACGAGGACAAAGCAGGCCGGCGCGGCCTGCGGACCTGCGACCTGCGCGACCCGGAAGTCTTCCGGCGAAAATGCGCCGCCGTTCTCGAGGAGAAAAACCGCTTTGCGTCCGCGGTATTCGGCAGCGGGATGCTCGATGCGGCGGAAGTCGTCGAGCGATACTATGAGACCGCCCGCCGCCTGGTTCCCTACCTGACCAACGTTTCCGTTTACCTCAACGACGCCATCGACCAAGGCCAATCGGTGCTCTTCGAAGGAGCGCAAGGCACGCTGTTGGACCTGGACCACGGAACCTACCCCTTTGTGACTTCATCGAGCGCGGCGGCGGGTGGCGCGGCCACGGGCACGGGCGTCGGGCCGTCCCGGCTGGGGGCGGTCATCGGCGTCTCCAAGGCCTACGCGACGCGCGTGGGCAGCGGACCCTTTCCCACGGAAGCGGCGGGGCCCGAGGCTGAGAAAATCCGCGAACGCGGCGGCGAATATGGCGCGGTGACGGGGCGACCGCGACGCTGCGGGTGGTTCGATGTCCCGGCGGCGCGTCACAGCGCGAGGGTGAACGGCTTGAGCGCGCTGGTCATCACCAAGCTCGATATTCTCGATCACCTGGAGGAGATCCCGGTCGGTGTCGAATACGAAATCGATGGCAAGCCGCTCGCGGACTTCCCCGCTGAAATCGAAGTTCTGGAGCGGGTGAAGGTTCGCTACAAGTTGGTGCCCGGCTGGCAGCAGCCAACCTTTGGCTTGCGTGACTTGGCGGCGCTCCCACAAAAAGCGCGGGACTATCTGCGATTTCTCGCCGATCAGGTTGGAGTTGAGATCGCCATGGTTTCCACCGGCCCCGCGCGAGATCAAACGATTTGGCTAAGAAATTCGTCATTTGTCATTGGTCATTAGTGCCTTGTCCTTGGTCCTTTGCTGCTCGAGTCTGCGACGTTCTCACCAGTCAGGCGAGACTAAGCACAAAGGACAAATGACAAGGGACATCTTTTCCAGATGCTCAGCTTTGAACAAGCGTTGACGGTGGTGAAGGAGAAACTGAGCGAGGCGAGACGAAGCCCTGCCATTGAGGCCTTGCCCCTCGATCGGGCGCGCGGCCGGGTCCTTGCCGAAGACGTGTTTGCCGATCGCGACTATCCCCCTTTTCATCGTGCCATCCGCGACGGCTATGCGCTGCGGTCCTCTGATCTCGTGTCGCTGCCCGCGGTCCTGGAGCGTGTGGGGCAGGTTCGCGCCGGAGAGCATTGGGCAGGCACGCTCGAGCCCGGCCAGTGCGTCGAAATCATGACCGGGGCGCCTCTGCCCGAAGGGGCCGACGCCGTCGCCATGATCGAGCATGTGCATGAACGCGATCACCAAGTCGAAGTGCCCCGCTTTCTCCAGCCGTTCGAAAACGTTGTGCGCCGGGGCAGCGAGGCAACCACCGGAGCCCGAGTCTTGCCGCGAGGCCGGCGATTGCAGGCGGCTGAAATCGGGCTGCTCGCCGCGGTGGGCAAGGCGCAAGTGAAAACGTATGTTGAGCCACGCATCGCAATTCTGCCGACAGGCGATGAAGTTGTGCCCGTCGAATCGCAGCCGGAATGGTTTCAGGTCCGTAACAGCAACGCGGCAACCCTCTCCGCGCTGGTCACGGCGGCGGGCGGCATTCCGCGCGTGATTGGCATTGCGCCGGATCGGACAGAAGAGCTTCACCGGCTCATCCTCGAGGGCCTGGAATCCGATTTATTGTTGCTGAGTGGCGGCGTGTCGATGGGCAAGTACGATTTGGTGAAGGAGGTCCTGAGCGAGTTGGGGGCGGAGTATTACGTTCAAGGTGTGGCCATCCGGCCCGGCAAGCCGCTGGTCTTCGGACGTGTTGGTGAGAAATTCTTTTTCGGATTGCCTGGCAACCCCGTTTCAACTTTCGTCACTTTCGAGCTCTTCGCGCGTCCGGCCATCGCCGCGCTGGGCGGCGCCGAAATTGAGGCTCCCATTTTTCTTCGCGCTCGATTGGGAAGACCATTCAAGCAGAAGCACGGCCTCACCGCTTTCATGCCGGCCCGGGTCGAGCTTGAAGACGGCGCGCCGGTGGTCAGACTGGTCGGCTGGCAAGGTTCAGGCGACTTGGTGGGCATGGCCGCAGCCAATTGCCTTCTAGTGGTGCATCCGGAACAATCGGAGTTGCCGGAAGGCGAATGGATGGATGTCCTTGAATTGTGAATCCGCAGATTTCGCAGATTTCACAGATTAAGAACCAAGAGGGTGAGGGTTGAAGAAGGCTCACCTGACGACCTGCCCTTAGCGGGCTGAAATCCCCTCAGTCTGTGCCATCTGAGTAATCTGCGGATCATGCAGATTTCACAGATTAAGAACCAAGAGGGTGAGGGTTGAAGAAGGCTAACTCGATGACTGACCCTAACTCACATCAGGCTGGGCCTCAGGCTCTTTGAGCGTAGTGGGTCAGTTTGAAGGCGTAGCGGCGAGTTTACCTCGCCACATGGCTGCAAACTCCGCCGCAGTATCTGCGGCCGATGCCAGCGCGTTCGTAGCGCCGTTCCCGCTTCCCAGGACCGGCATGCCGCCCCTTCGCTCGTTTCGGGGCGTCCCGCACCCCGTCAAGAAAAAGACGTCAAAGAAAAAGGAAAAAGAATTAAGGGCTTCTAACTTCCCCGACACAATGGCTGGGGTTCAGAGATTCTAAGAGCCAACGCCTGAAATAACCAGCCTGCGCCGACTCTGGTATACTTGAGCAGCGGAGGGGTAGCGTGCCATGACCAAGCTGGAGAGCATCGAGAATCAAATCAAAGGGCTCACTCCCGACGACCTCGAGAGGTTGCGCGACTGGTTTGCCGAACTTGATGGCGAGCTATGGGACCGGCAGTTCGAGGCCGATGCCAAGGCCGGCAAGCTTGATGCACTGGCGGAGCGTGCCTTGCGCGATCACGCTGCCGGTCACTCCACCAAGCTGTGACACCACGCCTCCCCGGACTTTTGGTCATCCTATCGGGCGCTTCCTGCCGACATTCGCGAAATCGCCGACAAAGCGTTCGCTCTTCTCAAGGAAAGTCCTCACCACCCGTCGCTTCATTTCAAGAAAGTTGGTCAGTATTGGTCCGCGCGCGTCGGCCTGCGCCAACGTGCGGTCGGAGTACGGGCGACAGATGGAATACTTTGGTTCTGGATCGGGCCTCACAGCGAATACAGTAGACTCCTACGCGGCTAGGCCTGCCCCGACGAAAGACAAGGAGCGAAGCCCATTCGCCTGGCGGATGGCGGGTGACCTTTCCCTACCGAGTTGGTGACTGACGCCAAGCAAACCCTGAGGCAATTTGTTGACGTGAACGAGGAGCAGTAGCCCATGGAGACGCACACGATCCGCAGTGAGCTGCTTCGGCGACGCGTGCGCGTTTTGGTAGTTGGTTGTGGCGGAACAGGCAGTGCCATCGCAGCCGGGCTGCCATTCCTACATCAAGCGATGATCGCGAATGGTCACCCCGGAGGTTTGCTTGTGACGCTAATGGATGGCGACACTATTTCGTCCAGCAATTGCGTACGGCAACCGTTCAGCTGGTAAGTAAGTGCCGATGCATTTTTTTGCACGCAAGCTGTTGAGTGAAGTGGATATGGGTACACACCACTAGCTCATATCTTTTCTCTTGAAACCAGTTGTTTTTTGATCTGTCGTTTTTGCTTCTGTTCCGTCCAAGGGAACAGTGTTCGTTAGCCTGTGGTGGGGAAGGCCCAAATGGACATCTGGAAGGGCGGAATGGAACTGGGCTGTCGAATCGTTACGCGGAGCTCGGTTGGGCGACACGCTGTGTTGGTGTTCGACCGGCGGAACGAGTTGCATTTTCCGCTTACGAACTTCGCTCGCGAGGCCATGAAGCGCTGCAGCTCTGGAACGGCGCGTCTCTACCTTAATGTACTCATTCCGTTCTTCGACTGGCTGGAGATGGATGAGTCGGAGGGCAGAGTCCATCGAAGCTGGGACGATCCACCCGAAGTCATCCGGCGAGAAGTTGACAACTATCTGGTCGAGCACCTGAAATGCAAAGTGAAGGAACATCGTGTGGGCTTCCAGCTAGTCTCTCTGACTGATGGCACGCGATCGACCGTTCGAGTTTTCTTGTCAGCCCTCAAGCTCTTTTACCGGATTATGCGAGCGCAGGATCGCTACCGACACACGAACCCCTTGGTGGACGGGCCCTCTGCGGTGCTCGCAGAAATTGAACTCAGAATGGACGATGACGTCTCCGTACCCAGAATGCCAACCGTCAGCGGCGTCATCCTTCCACGCAAACAGCGTCTGTCCGATAGTTACTTCAAACTTGTGGGTGAGTCGTGGACTCCCCAGGTGATCGATGATGCCGCGTTCTCGGCCCGGATTCTGGGCGGCGGCCGCAAGGTCGGATGGCGGTTGCAGGGGGAATGTATTACTCGCATTCTCTTCGAATCTGCATGTCGGGTCTCGGAAGTGGTCGGTCTGACCCTCGGCGACTGGGCCGTGCGAGGCCTGCTTCAAGAGGCCCAGGCGTTCAGCAAGGGGAGCCATGGAAGGCGTGTTAAGTTCATCCGCTTTTCTGCTGCCACCGCCAAGTTGTTGCGTCGGTGCTTTGACACCGAACGACGTCATCTGGATCAGAATCATTACCCACTTGCCGAGTACATCCGCAGGGCACAAGCTTACGGCACGGACCTCGATCATGTGCCCCTTTTTCTCTCTCGGCGCAGAACGCGACTGACGCCGAAGGCCTTTCGAGAAGGTTGCTGGGATCCAGCCTGCCAAGCTGCTGGAGTCGACGCTGACGTCCACCAGACACGCCATTGGTACGTCACACAGGTCATGCGCGGCATATACGAAACCTCTCAAGGCCAGCCGGAAATTGATCTCCGGCTGCGTGAGTTGATCGAGTACATGGGGTGGAGAAGTGGATGGCAAACGCTCGAGGCCTATCAGCATTATTTCGACCCGCAGCGACACGCGGAGATGCAAGACCGACTTCATCAACGGCTGGATGCCGCTCTGAAGAACAAACAGGCGTGCCGGCCTGATGGATACTCGTCTCCGAGTGCGCCCATCAGTGCTGACACCCAGGCGGAAGAGGCCCAGTCAAGCCACGACAGCGAACGCGATTCCGATCTCGAATATCTACTTGCCCTGGGAGGGAAACGTGCCGCCGCCGACTGAGCGTAATCCCTGGCAGCGTCTGCGCGGGAAGATTGCAGCCGAGATCTTGATGGCTCCAAGAACCGCAGCGGACCCCTCGAACCAAGGACAATGGCCGGAAGTACCGCACAGAGTCGTGTTCTATCTCGAACACAACGTCCTCGGCAAGCCCTGGAGGGACGCGCTGGCGTTGCTCGCCCCGGTCATGCTCGCCCGCCGGTTTGAGGTGACCTCCGTTTTCAACAAGCTGTCTACGCTCCATTCTCGATTCGGGCGGTTATTTGAAGCCCTGGGGCTTGCCCGAATGGAGGACTGGAACGCTACCAAGCACGTCCCAATGTACTTGAAATCCGAGATTCTGCCCGAAGACACACCGGGTGCTCGCAAACGTTTTTGGATGGACTACAACAGCGCGAGTAAGGCCATGGCAATCTGGCTTATGGGGCTGCCGGAGAAACGCAGGCCTGTTTATGAGCGGTTCACCTTGCCGGTTGTCCCTCCCTTTTTCGTCGACGGTCTAATTCGCGACCGGGAGATAACCGAACGACAGCAGCAGACGCGCAAGGCCGAAACGGGCGCCGTGGTGCCAAGATTCATAGCCATTCGGTCAGAAGCTCACCTTCGTTTCAATCGCGTGGCTCGGATACGCAGAGCCTATCGCGAGGCTTTACAAAGCTTGGGACCAGAACCTCGATTTCCCGTGACGTTCTCCTACGACGAAGGGGGCGATAACGAACGGGGCATTCCTGCGCAAGAACGGCTGTGGTTTACGATTTGGGATCGGCGAAGCTTCGTCCAGGCGCATCCCGAGGGTTACTACTGGCGCACCGTGCGCTATGCCCGATCGGGCGTGGGCGCTTTCGCTACCGACCTCAATCGTCCCTTCCTGGGGTTCGTAAGATCGGAGCGATTGGTCGGCGATGCGCCGCCCGCGGGGTTCTGGTTTGCAGATCTGTTGAAGCTCGGTGTAGTGGGGCAGAGACCTTATTATGGCTCGCCCGAAAACGTGAGAAAGAAACGCGCCTGGCTCGCCTCCTGGGGATATGCCTACAGGCCCTTCCGGTCGGAGGTTGCTGGCCTCATGACATGGCCGGAAGCCGAAATAACCTTTATGAGGTGCGCGCAATGTCGATGCAAAGGCGTGCTGTTGCCGGTTGAGTCGCTTTATGCCGGCGCTCTGTTCGGTTTGATGGCGATCGATTTATTCACCACGACAGGTGCGCGGATCAACGAAGTAATGCAGATTCGCCTTACCGATGACTGCATCGTTCGGCTCAAGATGCCGGCGCCTCCGGGGTCAGAGGATCAGTCTGTTCGACTCCGTTACGTTCTGCGACTTGTTCCAAAAGGAGAAAAAATCAATACATCGAAGGACTACTTCATCGGCGAACAGACCAAACGCCTGCTGGTGAAACTTGCCCGGATGCTGGCGGAGCATTACCAACTTGAGCCTGGTCAGGCCTTGCCGAGCGTCCCATTTTACGCTCATAACGGCCGGGCCCACCGGTTCGGAAGTGCGCCGTATTTGTTTCCATATTCGGGCGGCCACATGTCAGGAGAGACGATCAGCGCATGCATGCGATTCCTCTTGCATGGGATGGTGTTTAAGACTGTTGAGGGGAAGCTGGTGATATTGAAGTCGCATCTTCTTCGCCACGCTTTTGCAACGCACGTCGTGCAAGTTGAGAAGATCCCGGTGGACATTGTCGGCGCCTGGCTGCACCAGAAGGATTTGGCGACCACCGACTATTATTCCAAACCTACGGAAAACATGGTGGCCGAAGCTGCGGACGTGTACCTGGCACGCATCGCGACCCAGATTGATGTTGACAAGGCTGTGCTCCGCTCCCCGCAAGAGCTGCAGCAGCTCTATGACGAAGCCCGCGGAAAGGCCGGGACACTGGCGGATGTGATCGGCGGACAGTGTGTCAGCCATGGCTATTGCGCGGCGAAGTTCGCCTGTGTGGGCTGTGCAGGCAAGGTCCCGGATCCGGCCAAGAGAGATCAGGTTGAGACGCATAAGCAATGGGCATCGCTGCAAGTCGATTACGCCACCAAGGAAGGCTTGCTCCCTGAGGCCGAGCGAATGAAACAGTTGATGCGCGATTGCGACAACGAGCTGGAGGAGATGGATCTGATCGAGTCGTATCAGAAGGACGAACATCGTGACATCCGTATCCACGTCGAGCCCGGAGTCTGAAGCCAAGCCATGGCTCGAAGAGAAGGTATACAAGCCAAAGCGGAGACGCACGGTCGAGCTCGTAAAAAGCAGTGTCGATGCATTGATGAAAGATTGCAAGCGGGTGTCGCTGGCCGCGCTCTGCATTCGCTCCAAGGAAGTCGATCCGGACGGCAGGGGCGTCTCTGAAAGCGCCATTCTCAGGAACGAGGAAGCTCGCACCTACTACAAGGAACATCGTAGTTGGAAAGCCGCCTCCCGAAACCGACAGCGGATTTGCCAAACAGCACTAGCCCCTGGACGAATCAAGATTGATCGCGATCTAGCGCGTGTCCGTTCCAGGTACTTGAAATTGACCAAGGCAGAATTGGCCCAACGGCTTCTTGCGGTGGAACAAGCGCACGCGGCTCTCCAAGAGCGCTGGTTTCAGGTGAACGAGCAGATGCTGAGTTGGCGGATGCGAGCTGAAGAGTTCGAGCCTCAGGTCCGCCGCGGAGAGGGATGATCTTGCCGTGGGTGGACTTCAAAGCGGTCAAGGCAGCCGTCTCCGTAGAGATGGCCCTTGCCTACTACGGCGTGATGCTCCGTCGCGGTCACCGCCCCTACTTGCGAGGCCGTTGTCCGCTCCCGGGGCACGCATCGAAGAGCAGTCATCAGAGTTTTATCGTCAACACCGAGAAGAATGCCTGGGCCTGTCACTCGGCTTCGTGTGGGGCATCTCGCAACGGTCGCACCGGGGGCAATGTGCTCGATTTCGTGGCTGCTATGGAACGTTGCTCCCTCCGTGATGCGGCGCTTAAGCTGCAGGACCGGTTTACGGTGACCTCGCCGCCTTCACTGACAGCACGCGTGGTTTCTCTTGGAGATGTCCGCTCATCCGCCCTGGCCGTCTCAGAGGAAAGCAACAAGCCGTTGGCCTTTACGCTTCGGGACATTGACCAGCGCCATCCCTATCTCGCCGAGCGCGGTGTCGACCTGAACAGCGCCACCTACTTCGGCATCGGCTTCTATCCTGGAAAAGGCTGTATGGAAGGTCGAATTGTTATCCCCATTCACAACGAGCACGGAGTTTTGGTGGCGTATGCGGGAAGGATCCCGGGAATGGGCGAACCGAAATACAGGTTTCCAAGACGTTTTCGCAAGTCGCTGGTGCTTTTTAATCTCCACCGCGCTGTAGGTCACGGTCGGACGGCCGTGCTAGTCGAGGGGTTCTTTGATTGCATCAAGGTGCATCAGGCCGGATTTCCATGTGTTGTCGCCCTCATGGGCTCGTCCCTCTCTTCAGTCCAGGAGTGTCTTCTCCAGCAGCACTTCCGAGAAGTTATTCTAATGCTCGACGGCGATAAACCAGGCTGCCAGGCCAGTGAGACCATCGCCGCCCGATTGGTGACCCGACTGTCTGTCAGAGTCGTTGCGACTCCACCTGCCCTCCAACCAGACCAAATGTCCGCGGATCAAATCCACTGCCTGTGCGACCCCGACTTTTTCTGATTCTGGAGTAGTTCTCCGCTTGGCTCCGCCGTGCGGACCAGGAGAGATTTTCGATTGTCGCCTGCATCTATTTGTTGCTGAACCACGCCAGCGAAAGGAGTCGGCATGGAGACTCACCGGATCCATACGGAGTTGCTCGAACGACAGGTGCGCGTGTTGGTGGTGGGTTGCGGAGGAACAGGCAGTGCTGTCGTTGCGGGGCTGCCGTACCTGCATCAATCCCTTATTGCTCGCGGCCATCCTGAAGGCCTGCATGTAACGGTCTTGGATGGCGATACCATTTCTCCCACCAACTGTATTCGCCTGCCTTTCGCGCGATCAGAGATCGGACTCAGCAAGGCGATAGTTCTGGTCAACCGGCTGAACCTGTTCTGGGGACTGAAGTGGGAAGCGGTCCCCGTTCACTTGCGATCCGGTAGCGTGATCTCTGGCAGCTATCGTGGTGATAAACTCCGCGCTCACATTGTGATCGGGTGTGTTGACACGCGAGCAGCAAGGACCGCGATTCGCGACGCGGTCGGCAACTGGAGCACCGTTTCGTACTGGGTGGATCTGGGCAACAATGCGGACAGCGGGCAATTCATCTTGGGTGAACCACTGAATCAACGAAACCGCCGGTCGAGACTACGCCTGCGTACGGTGGCCGAGCTTTACCCAGAGATTGTGGATTCCAATCTCGACAACGACGGGGAGCCGAGCTGCAGCGCCATTGAAGCTCTGGAAAGACAGGAGCGGTTTGTAAACTCGACGCTCGCCCAACACGCTCTGGCATTACTGGCGCAGTTGTTTCGTCACGGGACGATGTCTTACCACGGCGGCTTCATCAACCTCGCTACTGGGGTGAGCGGACGCTTGCCGGTCGACCCATCGATGTGGAGTTTGATCAGGCGGCGCTCAAAGAGGCGTCAACATCCGATCTCGAAGGGTTAGGGCTTTCCGGCCATCTCAAGCGCCTTTTCCAAGACAACATCCTGCCCGGCTTTCAAGGCTTCGATTGAAGGACGAGCCTCGACGTCAGGTTTGATGCCGACTCCTTCGAATTCTGAACCATCGGGAAAGTAGTCGCGCTTGACGGCAATTCTCAGGCTCATGCCATTGCGGAAATCGTAGTAGTACGGCACTCCAGAACTTCCTTCGGTGGTTTCTCCAACTACGGTGGCGCGACCATTGTCTTTGAACGGCTCTACGAAATCCTCGCACGCCGACACGCAACCGCCATCGACCAAGATGATCAATCGACCGCGAAAGACTGGCTGGCCAGGGGCCACAAAACCGCCTCCCCACGATAATTGTGAATTTTCCAAGATGCCGAGAGCGTCAGCGTACCCTTTGAGATAATCAGGCATGCCGCTGGGTTCCGCATTCTGTGAACCTGGTTGTCGGAACTCAAACGCCCCAATGCGCATGGCGGCAGATTCTTTCCATCCGCGATAAGGCCGATCCATCAAAGCCCTGACAAGTCGCGCCGGCGAGAGTCCGCCGGAGTTGTTTCTGACGTCGATGATCAGGGTTCTTGCGTTGCGAAACTGTCCTAGATAGACCAGCGCTTTGTCTTCAAGCATCGGCTGGAAAAACGACGGGATTCGAATATATGCCGCCTGTCCCTGCCTCAGCCAGCGTCCCTCGGTCTTCATCTCCGGTTCTTTCGTCCAGTCGCGATCCACCAGAACCTTGCGGCCATCGCCCAACGTCAGTGTGAATCGTTCAGGAAAGAGATGAGGCAGAAGAAACAGATTGTGCCGCTGCGCCGCGACGTTGGAAGCTGAAATATATCGTAGCTGCTGCCGAAAGAAATCCTCGACCGTGCGATCATCAATACGATCGAGGACATCTCCAGGTTTCAGGCTGGCCAACGAACTGGTCTGAACCACCCACTTCCCGTTGAGCGGCGCCGCGTAGAAACCCAAGGGCTGGCCATAGTTCTTGCCCAGCCACGAATCCCAGAAAAGGGTGTGTCCGTTGTGCAGTTGGGCTACAAATTCGATCGTAGCAAGATCGAATTCGCGGCGATCGTCTATTGCCAGGACCGTCCGCAGGTAGTCTTTGTACAAAGCATCCCAACTGGAATCGGACAGACTTTTTGTGGAGACGAAGTACCGCTCCGAAAGCGAGTAGACTTTCGACGCCGTGAAGACGCGTTCATCGATGGCAAGTTTCGGGTCAGGTATCTTGTGTCCCGCTCCAGATGCCCCAAGAGCACTGAGACAAAATAGGGATGCAAAATAGCTAATGGTTCTCATGTTCCCTCACCTCAAGCCAAGCAGAAACACCTCAGGCACGCTTCGGCCGCAACGAAAGATCCCTGCGGAAGCGACTGATAAGTGCAAGCAGTGTGGCTCCGAAGACAGTTGGAGTGTCGCTCAAAGGCGAGTGCGGGACTCGTTGATCAGCCCCAAGCTTTGCGGCCGATCCCTTTTTCGAAGACACGAGATCGCAGTTTTCGTTCCCCGTCCAGCTATCCACGTTGCCGAGAGGACCCAGTAGTGGGCAACTTGCAATCCGGCGGCCTCCGAACAGGCACCCCGCAGATTGAAGTCACCATCTCCGCATCCGACGCGACGGATTTAACCCCTTCCCGAAAGGGATTGCCAGAGATTCCTTAGGATTAGGCGGTAGCAGATTACCAAGGAGATGGCGCCGCACACAAGCAAAGGAACGTCGTAGAAAAAGAAATAGTAATCCTCAGGGAACTCCGAAGGATATCGGCTCAGCGAGTATCCCAGGACAGTCAAGC